>Ga0066256_1000463_pt1 | contig 110910 bp, 100 predicted proteins | sample ThiBio_1000_biof_FD_87107 | JGI IMG/M metagenome (GOLD analysis project Ga0066256, IMG submission 87107) | Wastewater bioreactor microbial communities from Cape Town, South Africa - Thiocy_expt_1000_biof (version 2) | ecosystem: Engineered > Bioreactor > Thiocyanate-remediating >... | reverse complement strand
AAGGATAATTGTTTCGTCAACTCAACATCACTGAGATGGGAAACTAGTTTCAAAGTACGCATAGCTATAACTTTGAAAACAAAGATAACATATTTTTATATTAGCACTTTTGATGGCGGCTTATTATGAGGTGCTTTTCTTTTAAACATGCTTCAAGTGCCTCCTCAATGGTAGCATTCTGGAGCTTTATGTTTAAAGTACCAGCATTCTTAATTAATGCACGGTTGTAGAAAAACAAATAATCAGATTGCTGTTCAATGCTTTTAAATACATCAGTAAGCTTAACGTTTTTCTTGTTTATGGTAATTTTCTGAGCAAAGCTTTCTGCATGAACCTGAACGGTACAGTATAAAAGCAGTGCAATGGATAATTTCATGATCAAAAGCAGTTTAGAAAGGTTTTTTTTGGCACGCCACGTAAGCTTGTGCCTGGCAGAAAAATTCATAATTTTGTGAATTGGGTGATAAAAATTGTTTGATGCACAGACAAATTTTTGCCACTTGGCCAGTGATGCTTCCAACATCGCTGGCTCTTTTTACCAAATACGTTCATGATCTGGTAGGCAAATCGTTAGTTTTTTAGTAATTGTTTTTTTCTATATGCTCTTATAATTTTAAGTGTGATGTAATATGGTTATTGTATCAGTATGGTTTTACCCGTAACAGTAAATTGTACACCGCTTAACTTCAAAATTTTCAGCATTTCTGAAATGTCAGCATTACGGCTGATCTTACCGTCAAATCTTGCGGCTGGATATTGCCCCATATAAATAACATCTACATCATACCACCTGCCTACCTGTTTCATAATGCTCCTGATGTCTTCATTTTCAAACAGGAAGGCGCCATCTTTCCAGGCTGTGGCTTGCTCTATATCTGCATTTTTTACCAGGTTAATATGATTGTTGTTGTATACTTCAGCCTCTTCTCCGGGTTTAATTAATTGTATTTTATTTCCTTTTTCTACCTTAACAGTGCCATGTTTAAGTGATATTTTAAACATGTTTTCGTTTTCGTAAGCACTAACATTAAAGGATGTTCCTAATACCTGTATAGCAGCATGATCTCCGGAAGAAGATGTTACATTAATTTTAAAAGGAACCCGGCCTGTTTTATTTTTTTTGTATAATTTCTGTACTTTAAAAAAAGCTTCCCCTGTTAATTCTACCACCCTTTCTTTCTCTGAAAAAGCAAGAGGATAACGGATAGAAGATGCCGCATTCAGCCAAACTTTTGTGCCATCGGGCAGCAATACCTGGAATTGCCCTCCTCTTGGAGTAGTAAGCTTGTTATATTTTGCATTGCTTCTTTTGCCGGTGGTGTTTTTATAAATTAAAATCCCATCATTTTTTTCAACTGTAATATTACTATCAGAAGGTGCTGCTTCATGTTCCATTTCGTTGAGATTAATTACAGTACCGTCGTCAAGGGTTAAGAATGCTTTATTACCACCAGGGTGTATTTGCACAGCCTGATGGGTACTGAGTGGTGCAGTTACATTTTTTTTATCGTGGGTTATTTTAAACCATATCCCCAATAAACTAATAACGATAAGCCATGCTGCCGCAACCTGCATCCGGAACAGAGATCTTTTTTTATGTTTTACTTTAACTTCCTCTTTATTTCTGTTGGGTAAAACGTTGTTCAATACTTTATCAGATAATTCCTGGCTTAATACATTATCATGGGAAGGGTATTCTGTAAAATCTTCAATAATATTCATTATCTGGTCTTCATTGTCTGAGTCAGCAATGAGTTGCATCAGTTCCCTGTTTTCGTCAGGACTGATTTTTTTCTGCAGATAGAGTGTAAATAAATATTCCAAACGGAATTTTGGCATAATAAATTAAATGAAGTAGATGTATGCTGTTAAATAGAGTATTATTAAAAGAAAACGGGTGGGTTGTAAAGAAAAAAAATCAGCAAAATGAAATAAAAGCTTGTAAGATTAGAAAAAGGTGTGCGCTTAAGTACATGGAACAATACGCTCGTATACTCTTCATTGCCTGGGCTAAATGAAATTTTACTGTATCAGGAGCTACATTAAGTATATTGGCTACCTCTTCTCTTTTTAATCCATTTTCTTTAACCAGTAAATATACCTTTTGCTGTTGTTGAGGTAAACGGTTTACTGCCTTTTGCAGAATGTCTCCATATTCTTTTTCAAGTAAAAGTGTTTCGGCATTAGATGGCGATGCTGTGTTTTCATCAGCAGACCCGGCAATAGCTTTTTTTGCTTTTTCTCTAAGCGATTTATATATAATATGTTTGGTAATAGTGATTAAATATGCCTTGAAATTATTTATGTCAGAAAGTTTTTCTCGTCTTTGCCAAATAATCATAAAAGATTCCTGCACAATTTCTTCAGCCAATATATTACAGTGAGTAAACTTGTACGCTATATTATATACATCATTTTTATGTGTATTAAACAAAACCTCAAATGCTGATTCATCAGCTTTTGAAATAGAATGAAGCAGTTTTTTTTCACTGCTCATGTTTTGGTTGAATAAGCGAAGATACATTTGGCTAAGCTAAAATGAAGAATGCAATCGAATGTCGGTTTAATAAGGTATATGGATTTTCTAAGGTAATAGTTTTTCTACAGGAAATTCAAACATCTGATATTTTGTTAAAAAGAGAGATGTATGAACTGCATATTACGGTGTTTTACTTAGTGAATAGTAGTGGTATCTTTCGGCGGATTTCTGCTGTTGGATGGATACTGTTCAATGGTTAACACCTGTCCGCTCACGGGGCCGCTTTCATCTGATAAAAAATACATTGCCGCCGCTGCTATTTCCGCAGGCCGGAGTATCCTCCTGGCTGGTGCATATACTGGTGGCAGATCTTTATACCAATCTTCTGCCAGTCCATGCTGTTTCTTGCGGATGGTTTCATTTTCTGTAAGTACCCAACCCGGATTTATCTGGTTGACTCTAACACCTTCTTCACGGAACAGCGTATCGCCCAGGTTATGCGTCAAGGTCATTAATGCGCCTTTAGAAATACTATAAGCAAACAGGTTTGGTTCGCCACTGTAGGCATTTACCGAACCTATATTCAATACGTTTCCTTTTTGTGCTTTTAAATGCGGCAACGCCGCTTTTATCAAATTGAATGGAGCAATGGTATTCACCTCAATCACCCTGCGCAATAAAGCGGCATCAGTAGTATGCAGATTTGAAGATGTTACTATTGCTGCATTGTTTACTATGGCATCCAGCTTACCAAATGATTTGATGGCAAGCTCAACCAAACGCCGGGCTGCTCCTTCATTGGTAATATCTTCAATTAATAAAACCGCGTTATTACTGCCCAGTTCATTCACTACTTCTTCACCCCATTCTTTTTCAAGACCATGCACTACAACCTTAGCACCTTCAGCCACAGCGCGTATAGCAATAGCTTTACCTATGCCGGTACAACTACCTGTTATGATGATTATCTTATCTTTTAAGCGCATAAAAAAGTTTAAAGTTTATGGTTTAAAGTTTATGGCTTGAGGTTTATGAACCATAAAACTCAAACCATAACCCACAAACCTACACTGGTTTCAACACACTCTTCACTACCTCGCCTTTATGCATTTTTTCAAATGCCTCATGCCATTCGGTTACAGGCCAAACGCCGCCAATAATCGGTTTCACATCCAACTGACCGCTTGCCAGCAATGCAATTACTCTTTCCCAAATTGGCCAATTATGACTGAAGCTTCCCTGCAGGGTTACATTTTTTTGTACTAATGGATCAAGAGAAAAATTCAGTGGCTGAGGCCCCCAGCCAACTTTTGATATAGTGCCTTTGGGACGTACTAATTGTAAAGCCATTTTTAAAGTGATGCTCGCGCCTGCGGCATCAATCACGCAATCCGCGCCCATGCCATCTCTTGCTGTAGCCCAGGGCATGGCATCACCAATAATACCTTCGCAGCCGTATTGTTTTGCAATCTCAATACGGTTACGGTCAGCTTCCAGTCCAACAATTGCTACTTCCGCACCGCATAATCTTGCCATGGCAGCACATAAAATTCCTATAGTGCCGGGTCCCATTACTATCACGCGGTCTCCTGGTTTTAATCTTGCGTTTTCCACTACAGCATTAAATGCAACGCAGCATGGTTCTGTTAAACAGGCTTGTTCAAATGCAAGCTGGTCCGGAACTTTATGCAAACAGCGTGCAGGTACACGCACATATTTTGTCATTGCGCCATTCACTCCATAACCAAAACCTTTACGGCCCGGATCAAGATTGTATAAGCCACTTCTTGTCATCGGGCTGTTGGGATTAATTACTGCGGCTGTTTCACTAACCACGCGGTCACCCTCTTTCCAGCCGGTAACACAGCTGCCTAGCGCAACAATGTGTCCGCCAAATTCATGACCAAGTATAACCGGGTAATTTACCGGCCAACTATGATCGGCTGTCCATTGATGCAAATCGCTGCCGCAAACGCCTACATTGGCAACTTCGAGCAATACATCATCTTCGCCTATTTCAGGTTTTTCTATTTCGCGTATTTCAACTGACCCTTTTTCCGGTGCATAATTTACAACTGCTGCGGATTTCATATGTAGTTATTTATAGTTTGTCGTTTATAGTTTATAGTTTCGGATTTGCGGTCAACTATAAACCCAAAACCACAAACCATAAATATTTAGCTGATAGCTCATTGCCCATAGCTCACGGCATCTCATACGCATGTATCTTATCACATATCAGCCTGAGTGAACTTTCAAGGTCGCCATCTGCAGTTTTAAATGCATCAGCGTCTATAGTGAGCGGTGCGCCTAATACAACCAGAGGGGCGCCATATTCAGGGCAGCGGATGGCTTGTTCTAATGTTAATCCCCCAACAGCCTGTACAGGTATACTAACGGCATCAACTACCTGTTTTAATTGGTCAAGCGGGCTTGGCATTCTTTTGCCCTGTGCTGCTATACCTCTGCGTTCGTCATATCCTATATGATGAATTACATAGTCGCATCCTAAATCTTCCAGCCATCTGGCCGCGGCAACCATATCAGGGCAACCGAGGTTGTCACCCATTACTTTTGCACCAAAATCTTTTCCGGCCTTCACAACACATTTGATAGTTTCTTCGTGTGCTCTTGCCATAACCACCACATGTGTAGCGCCGGCTTTGGCCATCATCTCCACTTCAAGATATCCGCCATCCATAGTTTTAAGATCGGCAACAATAGGAATTTTCGGAAATGCCTCCCTTAATTTTTTAACACCATGTAATCCTTCCGCAAGTATCAGTGGAGTGCCGGCTTCAAGCCAGTCAACGCCGGCGCGCATAGCAAGCGCCGCTGTTTCAAGGGCTTCATCAATATTAGTAAGATCGAGAGAAATCTGAACTATGGGCTTCATAAAATGAATTCAATCGTTTAAGTTGTTAGCAAATCTAATAAAATAAATTATTTAAACGTTTAAATTTTTTATTGGCATTTGTTGTAGATTTACCCACTAACATAATTTCTAACTATAATTTTTTCTTTTTTGAAAAAGATTGGGCTTAAGGATGTGGCTAACAGCGCCGGTGTTTCAATATCTCTTGTTTCATATGTTCTTAATGGGCAGGCGGTTCAAAAAAAGGTTAAGAAAGAAACGGCTAAGCGAATAATTGAAGCGGCGAATAATCTGAATTATAAACCGGATCTTATTGCCAAAAGCCTGAAAATGAGTAAAACTCATAGCATTGGTTTAATTGTGGCTGATATAGATTACAGATACACATCAGGAATTACGAAGGCAATTGAGGAGGAAGCAAAAAGATGTAACTATACTGTGATATATGGTAGTTCAAATGAACGCAGGGATGCATTTGTTGAACTTATCAATGTTTTTACAAACAGGAGGGTAGATGGTTTGATTATCATTCCGGTTGAAGGATGTGAAGACCAGTTGCATTTATTGCAGGGATATGGTATTCCGTATGTGCTGGTTGACCGGCTTTTTAAAAATATTGATTCCAGTTATATTGGATTGGATAATTTTCAGGCATCTTATAATGCCACAGAATATCTCATAAAACTGGGGCATAAAAAGATATTTTTTTGTAATTATCACACTACTCTTTTTCACTTGCAGGAACGCAACCGCGGATATAAGAAAGCCTTGCTGGATTATAAAATAAAATTTAAACCGGATTGGCTTATAGAAATTCCTAACATTCCGGAAGATAGATATGAAAATGTTACTCATGGACTGAATGATGTTTTCGAAAAGAAAAAAGAATGTGATGCCGTTTTTTTTGCCTCGGATAATCTTGCTATTTGCGGATTGAAATATTTTATTGAAAAACAAATCAGCATTCCGGATGATGTATCAGTAATGAGCTTTGATGAATACGATGAATTTGAAATTTTTTATTGCTCTATCACTCATTCACGCCAGCCACTCAAGGAAATGGGAACACTGGCTGTTAAAACCCTGGTAAATCTGATAGAAAAACGGGGTGTTAGAAAACATATAACACTTAAGGCCGATTTAGTTGCAGGGAAGTCTTGCAAAGAAGGGATGATTAGTGTTTAATTCATTTTGTTATTGCTTTTTCAGTCCTAAACATCCGGTAAACCAGTATGGTGCTTATCAGCATCATAAAAGCTCCGAGTAAAAAAGGAGCGCCGGGAAAATATACCGGCGCAGATCTGCCGGTAAAATAAGCGAACAAATTTGTCATTAACGGAGGTCCAATGATTGTAGTAAAACTCATCATGCTGGTTAATGCGCCCTGCAATTCTCCCTGCTCATTAGGTGGAACATGATTTGAAATAACAGCCTGTAATGCAGGTCCCCCAATACCACCTAGGCAATAAGGAATTAAAAATACAAGCATCATCCAGCTCTGCGTAGCAAATGCGAATAAGAGTAAACCAATAGTATACAAAGCAAGACCTACATAAATGCTTTTTTCATTGCCGAGTCTGGGATTCACTATTCTTATTAAACCGCCCTGTACAAGCCCTATCAGCAGACCAACAATTCCAAGGGAAATACCCACCATTTTTTCATCCCATTTAAATTTCTCCATATTAAAAAATGCCCACGTGCTTTGTACGGAATGCACAGCAATATATACAAGCATTAGGGAAATAATAAGCCCGCTTAATGCCGGGTATTTACGCAGGTGTAATAAAGAACCAACAGGATTTGCCCGTTTCCAGGAAAATGAACGCCTGTTATTTTTATCTAAAGATTCAGGTAAAACAAAGTATCCATATAACCAGTTGAGCAATGTTAGTATAGCTGCAGCAATAAACGGAACTCTTGGTCCAACACTGCCTAATAAACCACCGATTACAGGGCCTATGATAAACCCTAATCCAAATGCTGCTCCTATCATGCCAAAATTTTTTGCACGATCTTCGGGAGCGCTTATATCTGCAATATAGGCTGCGGCTGTGGTGAAACTGGCACCTGTGATGCCGGCAATAATTCTTCCTATAAATAACCAACCAATATCTGGCGCAATGGCAAGCAACAGGTAGTCGAGACCAAAACCAAACAATGAAAATAACAATATCGGACGCCTGCCATATTTATCACTCAGGTTACCCAGCACAGGTGCAAATACAAACTGCATGATGGCGAAAGCAAAAGTGAGCCACCCTCCCCAGCGTGAGGCATCACTGAGATTACCATGAATAAGTTGCTCGATCAATTTTGGCATAACAGGTATGATAATGCCAAAACCAATAGTATCTATAAGGAGCGTTACGAAAATAAAGCCTAATGCGGCTTGTTTTGATGCCATAAAGAAGGTTTGATATAAGCTGTCAGCTGTGTGCGACTATCATCATTTGTTTTTATGATCACCCATGTTTGTCAGACGTAAATAATTTTTTGTGTTTGCTGAATACATGATGAGTATCAGCAGTTAGCGTCTTTTTCGGTAAATAGTGAATTGTCGATTGCTGACAACTGACAACTGACAACTGATAGCTGATTGCTAACAGCTATCAGTTTTTTCACCATCCCCCCAGCGTCTGTACGCCATTTGCAAATTTTGCTTCATGATCGAGCAGCCACTTTTTTCTCCACAGATCACCACCATAGCCTACAAGGTTACCATTTGCGCCAATTACACGATGACAGGGAACAACAATGCACAATTGGTTTTTGCCGTTGGTAGTGCCAACTGCTCTTATGGCCTTTACATCACCGGTTCGTTTTGACAGTTCGAGATAGGATATGGTTTTGCCATAAGATATATCCAACAGTGCATTCCATACTTTTAATTGAAAAGCTGTTCCATCCTGCCTGAAAGGAAAATCAAATGTCATTCTTTTTCCTTCAAAATATTCGCTCAACTGTTGTGTGCAACGCTCAGCTATTGTATTTTTTTCAGGATTGGGTTGCAATGAAGACTCATCCAGTTTCGGTCCTTTCCAGGTATTTACAAATAGTATGGCATTTATTGCTTCTTCATCAGATCTTATTTCTAATAAGCCGATGGGAGAGGAGTAATAAGTAGTATACAATGTTGAAGTTGTCATGTGCAAAATAATGCATGTAAAACAGGAAGTAAATGTAGCGGTTTATGGTATGTGATTTTACTTCGTTGATAACTTTTTGTAAGCGTCCCATGTATCTTAACCCTGTTAATCACGAATCGCATCTGCTTTTACCTTCGCGTCTGACAGACAGGTTTGTTGCAAATTGTAATAAGCTCAGATAGTATGCTGAATAGTATTACTGAATGTAGAAGTGTGCGACAAAAACTTCATAGAAGTATCAAAGCTTGTTTCATAACAAAAACAGAACAATTACCAATTGGTAATTTCCATCTCAAATGATCACACAGGTCTCTTTTATTCGCCGGAACTTTTTAATTTTATCATCTCCAATCTGAATATTCTTCTGAGTACCCGAACCCATTACCTGCAAAAACTATAGGAATTGTTGTTATGTAATACTGGTATAAGGTGCTGATGCCCTGGTACCTGAAAAAAGGCATTGATCATGTTATCGAAAAAAATTTCACAAGCAATAAATATAGTTTCTATGGACACAAATAAAGCCACCCAATCTTTTGAGTTGGAGATTAACAGGGAATTGCAAAAACGCGTAAAATCTATCCGCCGGGATTCCAGCTTAGCTCATATTATATTATGGGTTTCTATCATTGCAAGCTTTGCTTCAGCTATTATGGTTGCCTCCGGGCAGCAGATTTTTGTAAATAATATCTGGCTGGCTATTGTAGCAGGTATTCCCGGGTTAGTAGTGCTGCTTGACAAAACTTTTGATTTTGCCCGGAGATCTTCATCAGGCATTATGTATAAAATTGAATTGCAGGAATTGAAGAATGATTATGATTTCGGAAAAATAAATGCATACAGGGCCGCCCAAAGGCTGCAGGAAATAACAAGAAGGCACGAGTCTTCATTTTTACGGGTTGGATTTTTGTCCGCAGAAAGACAGCAAATAGCGCCGGAGCAGCATTATAATGATAAGCCTGTATACAAAGAAAACAAGAACGAGCAGACCGAAGCAGGTCACCTGGTACAAAAAAGCCTTAGTACTAATGGAATTTCCGGCAATGGTGTAAAATAATAATACAATATCCCTAACCGGAGACGACCTCCTGGTTAGGGATAATCAATTTGCAGCCATATTGATTTATACCTTTTCAGCATTTACAACAGTAATGCCAAACACTGTTGAACTTTGATAGTGGTTAGCAAAAAGAGACCTGATGGATTGAAACATCTGCAGGCTTTCACTATCATTATTTATAAGAAAAAATACATTTTTATTATCCAGGTTTTTAATAATTACACCGTATTCAGATGTGATTATTTCGGCAGAATGTATCTTGCATATGTCAACGGTTTTGGCGCCCCGGATTTTTTCAATAAGGATAAGTTTGCTTCCGTTGTTATAATTCAGCGTAATTCCATGGTCATCACTTTCAATAGCAACATTTCCGCAAAGAACTTTACTACCTGTTTTTTTTGCAGCTTCAATCATGTTGCTTTGTATCACTGTATTTTTATCAGGATCTTTTTTGCATGAAAAGATAAGTGTAGCAGCAATAAATACGGTTATCATATTTATGTATGCAATGCTTCCGTATAATTTTGAATTTTTGGTTTTCATTTTTCTACATTTGTTTTGTTAATAAAATAGAATGTCTGTATGTCTGCAAATTGATGTATGGACTTCGGGCCTTCCGATTCATCGGAAGGCTTTTTAATCTGCATCTTCAAGCGTAAATATTTCCTCTACTCTTTTTTGAAAAACCTTTGCGATCTTTAGTGCCAGCACAGTAGAAGGGACGTATTTATTGCTTTCGATTGCATTTATTGTTTGCCTTGAGACTTTTACTTTTTCAGCCAGGTCTGCCTGTGTTATATTAAGAATTGCCCGTTCAACGCGTATTGTATTCTTCATATATTACCCTTGTTAGTATTTTTTCTGTCAAAATACAGCACCAGGTTAAACCTTATGATAAAGAGAATAAGCGTAGTGCAGATATTATAAGCCATTATGCTCAGGAATAATGTGCTATAAAAAAAGGTTACAGATACAATTATAAATATGGTATTTACAAATACGGCCCACAAAAGGGACTCCAGGCGCAATTTGGAAATTCTTTCGTCTTCATCCTTCTCTTTTGAAAAAGCGATCATCAATAAACCAACGAGCAACAAAACACTTCCCACTTCGTCAGTGAAATTGTTATATTGGATGTTGAACAAAAAGCCATTATCAAAAGAGATATAGCTTAATCCCTTTTTTGCATAGCCGAGAAAAGGGAAAGTAAAATCAAAATGTACATTTAATATCATCAGTGCCAAAGCGGGAAGAGCAATAAGCCATCCCCAAAATTTGAATTTATTTGGTAGTAGAAACTTTGTTTGCATAAATAAGGAGTTGAAAAGGAAGGCTAAAGTAAAGAATAGTTTTCAAAAAGTAAAATAAACTTTACAAAAAGTAATGTATATATTACTTTTCTTGTTTTGAAGTGCCAAATTGACCGCGCAAGTTGGAATGATTAATGTTATGAGATTGAATAGGAGTAAGGTTAGAAACTTTCAAATCACTAAGTTCCTGATCTCGCTGCTGAATACTGATAGCTAACAGACGCCTAGCTGTTTCTTAAATCCAATCCTTTCCGCTTACTAAAATCTTCTTTTTTTGCTTTTTGTCGAGTAAGTAATTGAGTGCCTGGTAAATATCTTTGATATGCTTTTGGGTAGATTGCTCAATTTCAGCCAGCTTTTATTCAGTTCTTATATATTGTAATGCAGTTTATTTTAACGCAACATATGCCCTGACAACGGCAATATTCATTTACACGGCCTTTTCACTTTTTAAAATACTGGCGAGCATGGTAACACCGTGTTCTGTAAAAGCAGAGGGCAGGTATCTTAAACCACCCCAGCTTGAGGTGCCAAATTGGCTCCTCAAGTTTTGCCATTCTTCAATAGTAAGTTTAAACATGAAATCATCAGGAAACCTATCTACATTTCTTCTAACAGCTCTTTTTAATTGTTTTGTCTCTACTCCGAATAATACAGCTATATCAAAATCAAGTATTACCCGTTCACCCCTGACGGTCAATATCTTTTGCTGGATAATTGTGCGTTGCATTGTTGGTGTTTTTTTCTGGTTAATGGTTTCAAACATATTCAAATTCAATGAGATATCCAAAGTTTTCAGGTTAGCATAACAGGCCTTACGCGATGGTTGAAAGCTGATTGCTGAAAGCTGACAGCCTGAAACAGGTAAATTTTAAAAAATTCTTTCCCAACTATTTGGCAATAAATAATCATACACATACCTTTGCACTCCCAAAATCAAAAGGGTACTTTACGGTATGTCTCAAAGAATCAGAATAAAATTACAGAGCTACGATCACAACCTGGTAGATAAATCAGCTGAAAAGATCGTAAAAACTGTACGCGGTACCGGCGCGGTGGTAACAGGTCCTATTCCTTTACCTACCCAAAAGAAAATATTTACGGTATTGCGTTCACCCCACGTAAACAAAAAGAGTCGTGAGCAGTTCCAGTTAGCTACACACAAGCGTTTGCTGGATATTTATACTTCCTCTTCACGCACAGTAGATGCGTTGAGTAAGTTGGATTTGCCGAGTGGTGTGGATGTTGAGATCAAAGCGTAAAAGTAAAGTCCTCGCCTGGCGGGGCAAAAAAAAGAAATTAGTTCTTACTATACTTCATCTGCCAAAGCCTGTAAAAAGGAATAAAGCAGCGCTGGAACAGCCGGAGAAAACCAACAACATTGGTTCCGGTATTTTGAGAATTAAATATGAACTAGCCCTTCGAGGTTAGTTTACCACTGGTACTTCCCCTTTCGCAAGGAGAAATACGGGAAAAGGTCGGTGGCAAACGGGGATTGAAGCATAGATATTTATATCTGTTCTGTCTCTTTAACCTAAAGGGTATAAATACAAAACAATGAAAGGTATTATTGGTAAAAAAATCGGGATGACCAGCATCTTCAATCCTGCCGACGGCAAGCAAACTGCCGTTACTATTATTGAAGCTGGTCCCTGCGTAGTTACGCAGGTTAAAACAAAAGAAACCGACGGTTACAGTTCTGTTCAATTAGGTTTTGGCGACAAAAACGACAAGCACACTACAAAAGCTGAAGCTGGTCACTACGCAAAATCAAACACTCCCGCTAAAAAATTCGTAAAAGAATTCCGCGATTTTTCTCTCGAAAAAAATATTGGTGAAACAGTTACACTCGACATTTTTGCTGAAGGCGATAAAGTTGATGTAGTTGGTACTACAAAAGGTAAAGGTTTCCAGGGTGTTGTAAAACGTCATGGTTTCCATGGTGTGGGTGAACAGTCACACGGTCAGCATGATCGCCAGAGAGCTCCGGGTTCTATTGGTAACTCATCAGATGCTTCGCGTGTATTTAAAGGTATGCGTATGGCGGGCCGTATGGGTGCCGACAGAGTGAAGGTGAAAGGATTGAAGGTAGTAAAACTTTTCCCTGAAAAGAATTACATCCTTGTAAGCGGAGCGGTTCCCGGTTATAATGGTTCAATTGTTTTAATTCAAAAGTAATGTCACTGCCGGTACACGGTTAAGCTGTGTACCGGCAAAATTTTTATACAATGCAAGTAGATATTTTAAATAAGGAAGGGAAAAAAACAGGTCGTACTGCTGAGTTGCCTGATGATATTTTCGGAATTGAGCCGAATGATCATGTGATCTATCTTTCCGTTAAACAATTTTTAGCGGCACAGCGCCAGGGAACACATAAAGTGAAAACCCGTGCTGAAGTGCATGGTGCAAGCCGTAAACTGCATCGTCAAAAAGGAACCGGTGGTGCCCGTAAGGGTAATATCCGTAACCCTTTATATAAAGGTGGTGGTACTGTATTTGGTCCTAAACCGCACAGTTACGATATCAAGCTAAACCGTAAAGTAAAAGACCTGGCAAAAATTTCTGCGCTTTCTTATAAAGCAAAAGAAAACGCTATAGTAGTAGTTGAAGATTTAAAGCTTGATGCTCCTAAAACAAAAGATGCTGCAAGTGTAATCAAGAATCTGAACCTGGCGGAGAAAAGAACTTTGTTCGTATTGCCTGATTACAATGAAAACGTGCAATTGAGCCTTCGCAATATTCCTACAGTATTGGGTGTGTTGCTGGCAGACATTAATACCTATGATATTGTTAACAGCGATGTGTTGGTATTGACTGAAAATGCAGCAAAGATTTTTTCAGAAGAAGCTCAGGAGGCTGAAGCATAATTAAATAAACAGAAGGTTGAATTTTCCCTGTCTGCCGACAGGCAGGAAATTTTCAAATTTTCAAATTTTCAAATTAGATAGAGATGAAATTAGCAGAGGTTCTTATAAAACCTATTATCAGCGAAAAAAGCAATAAGCTTTCTGAAAAAAGAAATACCTATGCTTTTCGCGTAGGCCGCAAGTCTAATAAGCTTGAAATTAAAAAGGCTGTGGAAGAATTTTACGGCGTAAACGTAGTAAACGTGAATACCGTTGTAGCTCCCAGCAAAAGCAAATCAAGGTTTACAAAGGCAGGAGTGATCTCCGGCCGTAAGCCAGCTTTCAAGAAAGCTTATGTAACCGTAGCAGAAGGAGAAAACATTGATCTGTACGGCAGCTTGTAAGAAATTAAATTATTATAGTTAGCGGAGCTGAAAAATTCGCAAAAAAGAATAAACAATGGCAGTTAAAAAGTATAAACCGGTTACAGCAGGAACACGTTGGAGAATAGGTAATTCATACGCTGAAATTACTACCGACACTCCTGAAAAAAGCCTTCTTGAAAAAAAATCAGGAACGGGCGGACGTAATGCCCAGGGTCGCCGTGCAATGAGATATATTGGCGGTGGACATAAAAAGAAATACCGTGTAGTTGATTTTAAAAGAGAGAAGAAAGGTATTAATGCAACTGTGGTATCAATTGAATACGATCCAAACCGTACAGCATTTATTGCTTTACTAAGCTATGCTGATGGTGAAAAAAGATACATCATTGCTCCGCAGGGATTACAGGTTGGTGCTACTGTAGTAAGTGGCGACAGCGTTGCTCCTGAAGTGGGAAATGCATTGCAGTTAAAAAATATGCCTCTTGGTACCAACGTACACAATATAGAATTACAGCCTGGTCAGGGTGGTAAGCTGGTACGCAGCGCCGGTTCTTCTGCACAGTTGAGCAACAAAGAAGAAAAATACGGTGTATTAAAAATGCCAAGCGGTGAGTTAAGAAAAATATTGATCAACTGCTATGCTACCGTAGGTGTGGTAAGCAACAGCGATCATAGTCTGGAAAGAGCTGGTAAAGCCGGTGTGAACCGTTGGAAAGGTGTTCGCCCACGTACGCGTGGTGTTGCAATGAATCCTGTTGATCACCCGATGGGTGGTGGTGAAGGCAGGGCTTCAGGCGGTCACCCAAGATCAAGAACCGGTAAATATGCTAAAGGTTTAAAAACACGTAAGCATAAAGGTTCTGATAAGCTGATTATCCAGCGCAAAAACGGAAAGAAGCTTACAAAATAGTGGTAGGTGATAGGTAAAGAGATAAGCAGATCAACAATTTTAAATCTCAAATTTCAAATCAGAAATATAGATTATGGCTCGTTCAATTAAAAAAGGTCCTTACGTAGCAGACTACCTTGAAAAGAAAGTACTTGCTATGAATGAGGGTAAAACAAAAAAGGGCGTTATCAAAACATGGAGCCGTCGTTCCACCATTACACCAGATTTTGTTGGGAACACTTTTGCGGTGCACAATGGCAACAAGTTTATTCCGGTATATGTAACGGAGTTTATGGTTGGTCATAAATTAGGTGAATTTGCACCAACAAGAAACTTTAAAGGACACTCAAGCAAGAAAATAGCATAATAAACAGTTGCAGGCTGCATGTAACGTGTAACCTGTAACCAGAAACTATAAAAAATGGAAGCAGTAGCTAAACTCAGAAACTATCCTACATCTCCGCGCAAAATGCGTCTGCTGGCAGATGTTATCCGCGGCATGGATGTAGAGAAGGCTTTGGCAATATTGGAACATCATCCACAGCATTCTTCTACACCGCTCTATAAATTAGTAAGAAGTGCAGTTAGTAACTGGGAGCAAAAGAATGAAGGTAAAAGCGCGGCTGACAGTGCGTTGCTGGTAAAAACCGTTTTTGTTGACGGTGGCAGAGTATTAAAAAGAATGTTACCCGCACCACAGGGAAGAGCTTACAGGGTTCGTAAGCGCAGCAATCATGTAACAGTAATTGTTGACCAGAAATAAAAGTGAAAATATTCAAATAATAAACATGGGTCAGAAAGCAAATCCAATTGGTAACAGGTTAGGTATCATCCGCGGTTGGGAAAGCAACTGGTACGGAAACAAAAAGGATTTTTCTAAGAAACTGATTGAAGACAATAAGATCAGGACTTACCTGAACGCCCGTATCAATAAAGGCGGTATTTCAAAAATCGTAATTGAGCGTACGCTTAACAAACTGATCGTTACCATACATACTTCAAAGCCTGGTATCATCATTGGTAAAGGCGGTGGTGAAGTTGACCATATTAAAGAAGAATTGAAAAAGCTTACCGGCAAGGAAGATGTGCAGATCAACATTCTGCAGGTTCGCCGCCCTGAGCTTGATGCAAATATCGTGGGTGATACTATTGCCCGCCAGATAGAAAACCGTATCAACTACAAACGCGCTATCAAGTTGGCAATAGCTTCTGCGCTCCGTATGGGTGCTGAAGGTATCAAGATCAAAGTGAGCGGTCGTTTGGGTGGTGCTGAAATTGCCCGTACAGAAGAGATCAAACAAGGACGTGTTCCTTTACATACTTTTCGTATGGAAATTGATTACGCCAATGTATTTGCGTTGACAGTATACGGAAAGATCGGTATTAAAGTATGGATCTGTAAAGGTGAAGTATTAAGCAAACGTGATCTTAATCCTAACATCATTGAAGGTAATAAAGGTGAAGCCGGCGTAGGTGAAGGAAGAAGAGACGACAGGAGAGATGACAGAAGAGGTGGTGGAGACAGAGGAGACAGGAGAGGTGGTGACAGAAGAGGCGGAGACAGAAGGGGTGGAGACAGGAGATAAGAAGAAGGTAAAAGGATTAGGGTATAGGGTGTAAGGGTAAAGAATAATATTTAAAATTTTCAAATTGTAATATAATGTTACAGCCAAAGAGAACAAAACACAGAAAAGCACAGAAAGGAAGGATCAGAGAAGTGGCTAAACGTGGTGCAACTATATCTTTTGGTTCGTTTGCGTTAAAGGCTTTAGAGCCGATATGGCTTACCAACCGCCAGATTGAATCTGCACGTCAGGCAATGACACGTGCTATGAAACGTGAAGGTAATGTTTGGATCCGCATTTTTCCTGATAAGCCTATTACGCGTAAGCCAGCCGAAGTTAGAATGGGTAAAGGTAAAGGTAACCCTGAATTCTGGGCTGCTGTGGTAGAACCAGGCCGCATTATTTTTGAAGCTGATGGTGTGCCTATGCAGGTGGCAAAAGAAGCAATGGAACTGGCTGCTGCCAAATTGCCGATCAAAACACAGTTTGTGGTTCGCCGCGATTATGCAGAGGCGTAATAACTAATGTTCTTAATTTTCAAACAGATAAGAAATGTCAAAGAAATCTGAGTTTTTAAGTAGCCTGGTTGGGTTGAATGAGGTTGATTTGCAGGCTCGCATTAAAGAAGATGAAGTGCGTCTTAAGAAATTAAAGTTCGCGCATTCAACTTCTCCATTGGAAAATCCAATGAGCATTCAATTATTGCGTAGAGATATCGCGAGATTAAAAACAGAATTAAAGAAAAAAGCTAAAAGCTAATACAATGGCTGAAAGAAATTTGCGTAAAACAAAGATCGGGGTGGTTACCAGTAACAGAATGGAAAAAACTGTTACAGTAGAAATTGAAACAAAAGTAAAGCACCCTATCTACGGTAAGTTCGTGAAAAAAACTACCAAATTCCATGCTCATGACGAGAAGAACGAGTGTGGTATAGGCGATACCGTAAAAATTATGGAATCCCGCCCGTTGAGTAAAACAAAACGCTGGCGCCTGGTAGAAGTAGTAGAAAAAGCGAAATAAATTATTTCTGATTTGAGATTTAAGATTTGAGATTTGATATGTTACACATTGTGGACATTTATATCGATCCAAATTTCAAATTTCAAATATCAAATTTCAAATAACAAAAAAGATGATTCAGCAAGAAAGCAGGTTAAACGTAGCAGACAACAGCGGTGCTAAAGAAGTGCTTTGTATTCGTGTGCTGGGAAACAGCGGTCAGGATTACGCAAAGATTGGCGATAAAATAGTAGTTACGGTAAAAGACGCCATTCCTGCCGGCGGTATTAAAAAAGGAACAGTTACCAAAGCGGTGATCGTTCGTACAAAAAATAAGTTACGTCGTAAAGATGGTTCTTATATCAGGTTTGATGATAATGCTGTAGTGTTGCTTAACCAGGCAGATGAGCCGCGCGGCACACGTATCTTCGGACCGGTAGCCAGAGAATTGCGTGATAAAGGATATATGAAAATTATATCTCTCGCACCAGAAGTATTATAAGAGCATTCAGCTGTTAGCTACCAGCTATCAGCGGATATAGAACATACACTTAAACGGCTGATAGCTGAAAGCTGACAGCCAAAAGCGAAATAAAATGAGCACAAGATTTAAACCCAAGTTTAACATTAAAAAAGGCGATTCAGTAGTGATTATTGCCGGCGATGATAAAGACGTTAAAAAACCACGCAAGGTTCTGGAAGTATTTCCTGACAAAGGGCGTGTTGTAGTTGAAGGCGCAAATATCATTACCCGTCACACAAAACCATCTGCGCAAAATACCAAAGGTGGTCTTGTAAAAAAAGAAGCGCCTATTCACATCAGTAATGTAAAGCTTTGGGATGCAAAAAAAGGTGAAGCTGCCAAAGTAAAGCGCACCAGGGAAACCGGAAAATTAGTTCGCGTGTCTAAAAAGTCAGGCGCAACAATCTAAAATAATTTTGGTATCCTGAAAGATACCGGACGAAATTAAAAGTTGAAAAGATGAGCACTACAAAATATACTCCGAGGTTAGCCGATAAGTACAAAAAAGATGTTGTACCGGCATTGATGAAACGCTTTGCTTACAAAAGCATAATGCAGGTTCCTGCATTGGAAAAAATTTGTATCAACCGCGGTGTTAACGGAGCTGTAAACGATAAAAAACTGGTTGATATTGCAGTTGAAGAACTTGGAAATATTACCGGTCAGAAAGCGGTGGCTACTGTATCTAAAAAAGATATATCAAACTTTAAATTGCGTAAAGGTGTACCTATTGGTGCAAGAGTAACATTGCGTGGTGTAAAAATGTATGAGTTTCTTGATCGCCTTATTGCTGCTTCACTGCCCCGTGTACGTGACTTTAAAGGTATCAACGAAAAAGCTTTTGATGGTCGTGGCAACTATACTTTAGGTATCACTGAGCAGATCATATTTCCTGAGATCGATATTGATAAAGTAAATAAGATCACAGGTCTTGATATAACCTTTGTTACTTCAGCTAATACCAACGAAGAAGCGTATGAGTTGCTGAAGGAATTGGGTATGCCTTTCAGAAACACTAAAAAAGATTAATCAACATAATATTATCACTCCGGTATAAAGCCGGAATGACAATCAATAATCTGAATTAAAACAATATGGCAAAAGAATCAGTAAAAGCCAGACAAAGAAAAAGAGAACACCTGGTAGAACTTTATGCTGAAAAGCGTGCTGCTTTAAAAGCTGCAGGCGATTGGAAAGCGCTTGATGCGTTACCTAAAAACTCATCAAAAGTTCGTTTAAAAAACCGTTGCCAGGTTTCAGGCCGCCCGAGAGGTTATATCCGTTACTTCGGATTGTCAAGGGTAGCTTTTCGTGATATGGCTTTAAATGGTATAATACCAGGCGTAAAAAAGGCAAGCTGGTAAATTTCAGATTTGAAATTTCAGATTTGAAATTCGATAAATTAAATTTTCAACAGATTAATTCATAAAAATGGTAACAGATCCTATTGCAGATTTTCTCACAAGAGTGCGTAACGCCCAGATGGCTGGACATCGTATTGTGGAAATTCCCGCTTCTAATCTAAAAAAGCGTATTACAGAGATACTGTACGATCAGGGTTACATTCTGAAATATAAGTTTGAAGATGATAACAAACAGGGCGTGATCAAGATCGCGTTGAAATATGATGCCCAGACAAAGCAACCTGCTATCAGGTCTTTGGAAAGGATCAGCCGCCCGGGTTTACGTCAGTATTCAAAACCTGCAGATTTTAAAAGAGTGATGAATGGTTTGGGTATTGCTATTGTGAGCACTTCAAAAGGTGTGATGACCGATAAGCAGGCGAAACTGCAGAATGTAGGTGGTGAGGTGCTTTGTTATATTTCTTAATTAAGCAAGAGGCTGATTGATAATTTAAGCTCTCTATACGGAGCTGAACACCTTCAGCCGGTAACAATAAATATAAAATTTTAAATTTCAAATTATTATGTCTCGTATAGGTAAACAACCGGTTGTAGTTCCTGCAGGTGTTACTGTTACAGTAGGAAACGATAATGTAATTACTGTTAAAGGTCCTAAAGGCGAATTAAAACAGGAGATTGATCGTGATATTAAAGTGGAAGTAAAGGACGGGGAAGTGAATTTCACACGTCCTACTGACCAGATCAGGCATCGTGCATTGCATGGTTTGTATCGTGCATTAACAGCTAATCTGGTTAAGGGTGTAACTGAAGGTTATAAAAAGCAGTTGGAACTGGTGGGTGTGGGTTTTAAAGCATCTAACCAGGGTAATATGCTCGATCTTACTTTAGGGTATTCTCACAATATTATGTTTGAAGTGCCTAAAGAACTGAAAGTAGCTACTGCCCAGGAAAAAGGTCAGAACCCTACCATTACACTGGAAGGAACAGATAAGCAATTGCTTGGTCAGGTAGCGGCAAAATTGCGCAGCCTTCGTAAGCCAGAGCCATACAAAGGTAAAGGTGTTAAATACGCTGGTGAGCAGCTCCGTCGTAAAGCTGGTAAAGCTGCTGGTAAATAATTTTAATATTACTTCCGGCAGAATCGGAAGGAAAAATAAAGAAACATGGACGCAAAAGTTATCAGGAGACAAAAGATCAGGTACAACATCCGTAAAACAGTATCTGGTACGGCACAAAGGCCGAGATTATCAGTATTCAGAAGCAATACTGATATATATGCCCAACTTATTAATGATGAGAAAGGCGAAACCATTTTGTCTGCTTCAACAAAAGATAAAGATATTAAAGCACAGAAAGCTCCTAAGGTAGAGTTGAGTGGTTTGGTTGGTAAAGCAATTGCTGCAAAAGCGATCGCTGCTGGTATCACAACTGTAGTATTTGATCGTGGAGGTTATTTGTATCACGGTCGTATTAAAGCAGTGGCAGAAGGTGCACGTGAAGGTGGATTAACACTCTAATGTTGGAGATAACAAATCATAAATACCAATAACAAGTATTATAATGTCAAAAGTAAATTTAAACAAGGTAAAAGCCGGTGAAATAGAGTTTAAGGAAAAAGTGGTTGCGATTAACCGTGTGGTAAAAACAACCAAAGGCGGGCGTGCTTTCAGCTTTTCTGCATTGGTAGTTGTAGGTAACGAGAACGGAGTGGTTGGTCATGGTTTGGGAAAGGCTAAAGAAGTTCAGCAGGCTATTTCAAAAGGCATCGATGATGCCAAGAAAAACCTGATTAAAGTGCCTGTAATGAAAGGAACTATTCCTCATGACCAATGGGCAAAAGAAGGTGCTGCTAAAGTATTGATCAAACCAGCTGCTCATGGTACTGGTGTGATAGCCGGGGGAAGCATGCGTGCGGTATTGGAAAGCGCCGGTATTACAGACGTTTTGGCTAAATCTCTTGGTTCTGCTAATCCTCACAACGTGGTAAAAGCAACTTTTAAGGCATTAGGCTTGTTGCGCGAACCGGTTGTTGTTTCAAAAGAAAGAAGGATAGCTCTTAAAAAAGTATTTAACGGATAACATCATGACAAAGATTAAAATAACACAGGTAAAAAGCGTGATCGACAGATCGGAACGTCAGAAAAAGACAATTGAAGCGCTTGGACTTAAAAAGTTAAACGCTACTGTAGAAGTTGAAGCTACCCCACAAATACTAGGTATGGTTACTAAGGTTAATCACCTGGTGAAGGTGGAGGAAGTGAAGTAATTTGAAATTTTTAATTAATAAAGCGAGCCCGAAGTTTTCCGGGCGTTGAGTAAAAAAGATAAACAATGAAACTGCATCAGTTAAGACCCGCAAAAGGAGCAACTCATAAAGAAAAACGTCTTGGTCGTGGTGAAGCATCAGGACATGGCGGTACATCTACAAAAGGTAACAAAGGTCAGCAATCAAGAACAGGCTATAAGTCTAAAATGGCGCATGAAGGTGGTCAGATGCCTATACAGCGTCGTTTACCTAAACGTGGTTTTAAAAACCCGCATCGTGTTGAGTATGCTGTATTCAATCTCGGTCAGATTGAACAACTGTCACAAAAATATAATATACAGGAAGTTTCTGCTGAAACCCTGTATGTAAACGGGCTGATTAAAAAGACCGACATAGTGAAGATTCTTGGCAATGGTGAATTAAAAGCCAAACTTACTTTCAAAGTAAACGCTGCAAGCGAAAAGGCAAAATCTGCTATAGAAGCTGCCGGCGGAAGTATTGAGTTAGTAAAGTAATTTTCCTTACCTTGCGTAACGCATTTAAAGTGCGTTATTTTCATTTTGGGCTCAAACTAAAATACACTATTCGTGAAGAAATTCATTCAGACACTGAAGAATATCTGGACTATTGAAGAACTGAGGAACAAGATACTTGTAACACTATTGCTTGTATTTATTTATCGCTTAGGTGCTCACATTGTATTACCAGGTATCGACCCTAATAAGCTTAATACTTTTTCACAAAATTCTCAAAAAGGACTATTAGGTCTCTTTGATACTTTTGCAGGCGGTGCATTTTCCAATGCATCTATTCTTGCATTGGGTATCATGCCATATATCTCTGCTTCTATCTTTATGCAATTGATGACCATCCTGGTCCCATCTATGCAAAAAATACAGAAGGAAGGTGACAGTGGCAGAAAGAAGATCAATCAGTGGACAAGATATCTTACGGCTGCGGTTACTTTATTGCAGGCTGGTACCTTTGTTGCATACCTTACCAATCAAAACAGGGATGCACTTATCCCGGCATACCAACCTTATTTCTGGATTTCAACTGTAATTATTCTTACTGCTGGTACATTATTCGTAATGTGGCTGGGCGAAAAGATACAGGATAAAGGTTTGGGCAATGGTACTTCCATTATTATCATGGTGGGTATTCTTGCGCGTCTTCCGCAATCTTTTATGCAGGAATTTGCTGCAAAAAATGTAAGAGGCGGTGGCGGTTTGATTTTCTTCCTGATTGAAATAGCTGTACTAATTGCTATTATTCTTGGATTGATCATTTTGGTGCAGGGTGTAAGAAAGATTCCTGTAAACTATGCAAAGCAAATTGTTGGTAACAGGCAATTTACCGGTGCAAGGCAGTTTCTTCCTTTAAAGGTGAACGCGGCTGGTGTAATGCCAATCATCTTTGCACAGGCGATCATGTTCCTGCCAACATTGTTTTCTTTTACTTCTCTTGAGTCAGGACAGGGTATTGCAAGAATATTTTCAGACCATAGTAATGTGTGGTATATGGTTATATATGGCGTAATGGTGGTAGCATTTACTTTCCTGTACACCGCGCTTATATTTAATCCCAAGCAGATTTCTGATAGCCTGAAGCAAAGCAATGGTTTTATTCCCGGCGTTAAGCCCGGGCAGCCAACAACTGATTATATAGGACAGATAATGGACCGTATAACATTGCCTGGTGCTATATTTCTTGCAGTGGTAGGTATATTGCCAGGGCTTGCTCAAAGGGCAGGTGTTACACCACAGTTTTCTACATTTTTTGGTGGTACATCGCTTTTGATCATGGTTGGTGTTATACTTGATACATTACAACAAATAGAAACGCATTTGCTCATGCGTCAATATGATGGATTGATGAAGAGCGGACGTATACAGGGAAGACAAACTTCTTCTCCTGTTTCCTTATAAAGATATCATGGTTTATTATAAAACGAATGAAGAGATCGAACTGATCCGGAAAAGTAGTTTATTAGTTAGTGCCACCTTAGCTGAGGTGGCAAAATTTTTAAAGCCCGGTATCACTACTTTGCAGGTAGATGCTATGGCGGAGCAGTTTATCCGCGATAATGGCGCCGTACCTTCTTTTAAAAATTATAAAGGTTTTCCTTTTACGAGTTGTATTTCTGTGAACGATGCCGTAGTGCATGGATTTCCCAATAATATTGAATTAAAGGATGGAGATATTGTTTCGGTTGATCTGGGTGTATTCATGAACGGTTACCACGGTGATAGCGCCTATACATTTGCGTTAGGTTCTATTCCGGATGAAGTAAAGAGATTACTCAGGGTTACCAAAGAATCATTATACAAAGGAGTGGAAAAAGCTGTGGCCGGCAACAGGATTGGCGATATTGCCTTTGCTGTACAGGAACATACCGAACGTCAGTACGGCTATGGTGTTGTTCGGGAACTTGTAGGGCACGGCTTAGGCAGGCATTTACATGAAGATCCCCAGGTACCCAACTTTGGTAAGAGGGGAACCGGTTTAAAAATGAAAGAAGGGTTGGTGATTGCCATTGAGCCCATGATCAACCTGGGAAAGAAAGACGTATATTATGACACTGATGGCTGGACGGTAAGAACAAAAGACGGCAAGCCCGCTGCGCATTATGAACATAATGTTTGCGTTAAAAAAAATAAACCTGATTTACTTTCATCATTTACAGCGATAGAAGCAAACGAGAAGGCGAACAGTAATCTGGATTCGTCATATTAAACAACCCTCTGCTTACTCTCCGTTGCAGCAGAGAAGAAAGCCAGACTCCCGACAGTTTGAAAATGGTAAGAGTGGGTGCTTGTGGATACAATATACAGGGAAATGGTAAGGTGCTAAACTTTGTGACTTACAGCCTCTGTAATTTACAGTTTCAAATCGTTACTTTATCCAGAAACCTTTTATCTTCTGCAGGGATGATCAAATAGTTTTTCACTTCAAGAAACAACACATACGCATATACGGTACACCAACCTGTAAATGGTAACAGTGGAATCCATATCAGGAAGTGAATTGCGGTTACCAGGTGCAATATAATTGCTGCTACAAGAATATATACCGGATAGGTGATTGTTATCAGCCCGCATAACAAAGCATCGTAAAAAATTGAATCCTTTGTTTTTCGGGCAGCCCACCTGCTTGCCGGAAAATAGTACAATGTGTTTAACAGCAGCCCCCCAATCGCAGGGATGAGCAACAGTAAAAAAAGAAATACGTTTTTGTAAAAATGATGGCTGTTTTTAGCAATGTATTGCCGCGTAATATTACTTAAATCAGGTATAATATCTGATTGTTCTATTATACCTGCGGTGCTGTGTAGTTTATGTATGGTATTGCATGCATGTAGTTTGCTCAGTCCTTTAATCACAGTTTGCCACGCATATATCTTTTCTTTTTGTTGGGAGCGCATACTGGGTACTACAGGTGCCATTTTTTCAAACAACATAGCGTTGAATGTTTGTTTCCATTGTCCGCTGCTCAACTGCTCATCTATTAAACCAGGGCGGAAGCTATCGCCGCTTTGTATAACAATTGTTTTAGCCGGGTGATTATAATCGCTGTAGGTCAATCCTACCGGTAAAACAGATAGCTTTTCTTTCAAATCTTTATCTGTAATAGCGTGGTGTACAATTTTAGATATACCGCTTTTAATTGGTTTTAGATCCCAGTCGTGCAGTGTTTGACCCTCCGCAAATATAATAATGATGCCATTGTTTTTTAATATTTCCTTGCAGCGATCAATCGTATCAAAATTTCTCCGCAGTTTATCTTTTTCCTCAGAGAACCGGTAAACAGGAATGCCATTCAGCCTGTTTAATAATATGCTGAATAGTTTGTTATTGAACATATCGCTCCTGATGGTAAAGTACACCTTTTGAGTGCAGCAACTACCAATTACAACCGCATCCATAAGAGAGTCTGGATGATTGGCGGCAATAATAGCCGGACCTTTCAGTTCTTTTAATGATTTGCCACAAACTATTTTTTTTCTGAAGAAAAACAGTTGACTGAATCTTGCGATAATTTTTATAATGCTGTAAAACAAAAAATATATTTTTACTTTTCCTGTTTGCCGGGGCAGAAAATTGGCAGGATTAAATTACACAAATTAATGAAGCAAAAACATCTTGTAGTGATTGGGGGAGGAGCTGCCGGTTTTTTTACTGCGGTAAATGCTGCCGCAATGAATACCGGTATTAAAGTGACCATACTGGAAAAAAGCAGTAAGGTACTTGCTAAAGTGCGTGTGAGCGGAGGAGGAAGATGCAATGTAACACATGCGTGCTTTGATATTGATGAAATGATCAGGCGATACCCGCGCGGTACTAATTTTTTGAAAAAGGCTTTTCATCATTTTTTTACTACAGATACCATACAATGGTTTGAAGAAAAGAGCGTGGAATTAAAAGCAGAAGCTGATGGAAGAATGTTCCCGGTATCAAATACTTCTGAAGCAATTATTAACTGCCTGCTTAAAGAAGCCAATAAAAACGGAGTGGAAATAAGGATGAATGCAGAAGTGAGGAAGATAACAATTAATAAGGGCGATGAAGCAAAATCCGGTTTCGACATACATCTTGCAAATGGAAATATACTACATGGTGATTATTTGTGCATTGCATGCGGTGGGTATCCCAAAGCAGCGCAGTTTGATTGGTTAAAGGAGTTGGGACATACTATCGCAACCCCTGTTCCATCCCTGTTTACCTTCAACATACCCGGCAGTGCTATTACAGGTCTTATGGGGTTAAGTGTTGAAAATGCGATCGTTAAAATTAAAGGAGCTAAATTATCAGAAAAAGGGCCATTGCTGATTACACATTGGGGACTGAGCGGGCCTGCTGTATTAAAATTAAGTGCCTGGGGGGCAAGAGCATTGGCAGATATGCAGTATAACTTCAGCATTACTGTAAACTGGCTGCCCGATTTTAATGAGCAAACATTACGTAATGAGTGGAGTATATTAAGGCAGCAGTATGGTGCACAAAAAATATATACCCGTAATCCATTTAGATTGCCTGCCAGGTTGTGGGTTTATCTCCTGGAAGAAACTAAAATACAGGCAGAACAACGATGGAGCGATATAACCGCTGCACAACAGCAACTATTAATACAACATCTTACTATGCATCATTTTGATGTGAAAGGGAAAACTACTTTTAAGGAAGAGTTTGTTACCTGCGGCGGCATATCTTTAAATGATATAGACGTTAATACCATGCAAAGCAAAAAGCAGCCTGGTTTATTTTTTGCGGGTGAAGTAATAGATGTGGATGGAATTACAGGCGGTTTTAATTTTCAAAACGCATGGACAACAGGATGGATAGCCGCGAAAGCAATAACTGCAAAAGCATAAATATAAATGGTTGAGGTATGTTGGTCGTAACTTGCTGCATCATGTTGTGAAAAAAATACAATAAGTGTGAAATGCGCATGTTTCCCTTAACTTAATAGTTGAGTATATATAACAACAAACTTCCCTGATGCAAAACAATACACCGTATATAGCATATAGCCCTGTTTATGCACATCCATTACCTGAGGGACACAGGTTTCCTATGCTTAAGTATGAACTTATTCCACAGCAATTATTACATGAGGGAACAATAGCTGCAGATAATCTTTTTGTTCCAGGACTTTGTGACGATGATATTATTCTGTTAACACATGCCAATGAATATCTTCTGAAGCTGAAGGAGCAGGCGCTAACGGTAAGAGAACAAAGGGCAATCGGGTTTTCACAATCTCCTTTACTTACAAATCGTGAGCTTATTATTACAAAGGGCACCATTGATTGTTGCAATATTGCAATGGAGAAAGGGGTAGCGTTAAATGTTGCCGGCGGCACACATCATGCATTTGCAAACAGGGGAGAGGGCTTTTGTTTGCTGAATGATTTTGCTGTTGCGGCTAATCACCTGCTTGCTCAGCATACAGCTAAAAAAATCCTTATTATAGATCTTGATGTTCACCAGGGAAATGGTACTGCCAGCATTTTTCAGCACGAAAACCGGGTGTTTACCTTTAGCATGCATGGAGCGCATAACTATCCTTTTCAAAAAGAACAAAGTGATCTTGATATCGGGCTTAAAGACGGAACTGATGATCCGGTATACCTTCCATTACTTGAGCAAACACTTAAAAAGCTTTTGAACGAAGTAAAACCTGACTTCGTTTTTTACCAATCAGGCGTTGATGTATTAGAAACAGATAAGTTCGGCAAACTGAAACTTACACTCCGGGGTTGCAAACAAAGAGATGAAATCGTTTTTTCTGCCTTAAAGGTTTTGCAAATTCCCTGTGTTGTAGCTATGGGTGGCGGATATTCCCCGGATGTTAAAATAGTTATGGAAGCACATTGTAATACATTTCGTTCAGCTAAAGAGATTTATGAACTGGATTGAATATTGTTGCTGCACATAGTTTTTACAATACTCCGGAGCGTTGAAACATATCCTGCCCGGGATTTATTATGATAGATGAACACCTCTGCTGATAGATTTAGTATTGCCTGTAATATTTTCCCCGGTTTCTACAGGATTGGTATAATTTTCATCAATTCACAGCACTGCATACACATTTCAAGGGTAAATCCTATTAATGGCAACATTATTGGTTTGATGATTTATACTATTATTTAATCTAAATCTTTTATTATGAAATTTCTTATGTTGTTTTTATTTGTAGGTTTTTTGACAATCTCTTGTAATAATGTGCCAGATAATAATACAGGCTCAAATGCGGATAGTACAAATGTATCGCCTGCACCTGCAGATACAACGGTAACCGATCCTGTTACACGTACAGACAGCACACAAAAAGCAGATACCATCAAATAATTTTTATGGATGATAATTTTAAAGATTGCATTGATCAATGCCTGCAATGCATATCAGTTTGTAATGCATGTGCAATTGCGTGTTTAAATGAAACGCATGTTGGCCATCTGAGTAAATGCATATCGCTCGATCTTGAATGTGCGGAAGTTTGCAGCGCTGCCGCTGCTGTTATGAGCATGAATGGGGTAATATCAAAAAAGCTTTGTGCTGTATGCGCTGATATTTGCGATCAATGTGCAGCAGAATGCAGTAAACATAAAGATATGGGGCATTGTGCAGCATGTGCTGAAACATGCGCCGCATGTGCCGCAGCATGCAGAAAGATGGCAGCTTAGGGATTGTTTTTTTGTAACCACCAGCTGTCTAACAACTCCTTCCTCGAAACATTGAGGGTGGAGTTGTTTTTATTGGTTAAAACAATATGCGCTCCATTTGATACATCAATGCCGCTTATACTGTAGACTTCATTTATCCTGTTACTATTTTCCTCAACCGGTTCATCTGTCACCTCATTGCTTATATTGCCGGGATAAGCAGGAGCTACTTTGTCGCCGATATGTAACTCAGAAAAATTATCTTCTATAATCTTTAGCCACTTTCTTTTCTCCTGTGGGCGAAGCTGTGTTGATTTATTTTCTGCTATTTTCATAAGCCTGTATTTAGTTATTCATTTTTACATATAAAAATGTACCGGATACCGCCGCTTAAAATGACTAAGCGCTAAGCAGATTGTTCCCCAGGTTGAGGAATAATGTGTACTTAAGTATAATTTATTGCGGGTTTTGAATAATCATTGCCAGTTGCCATCAGGGTTACAAAAAGCTATTTTACAGCAGTGGTGGCTACTGCGATTTTTGAATCTGCCGTGCCGTAGTATAAAAACCATTCATTGTTGAACCGAACTAATCCTTCAATAAAGCAAACATGATTAACCTGTCCTGAGATTTCATAAGGTTTATCAGGTTTTATAAAATAGTTATCGCACCTGTCAATCACTTTCAAGGGATCATTCTTATCCAGCAAGATCTGCCCTGCGGCATAAGTGCCTTCTGCTAATGATCTATCCCCGGATACAGGGCTGTTCCTGCTGTTATAGAGAAATACAATACCTGCATTGGTAACTAGGGCCGGCGGACCCGGTTCAACTAACTGGCTGTCGAATTTCCCCGGTCTGGGGCCAAATACAATTTTAAACGCTTCATAATTCCTGAGCGTATCATATTGTTTTTTAGCGGGGTCGGTTTCTGGTAATGGCGTCCAGTCTATAAGATTATCAGAAGTGGCAGCATAGATATTTGATTCGCCCCAGTACATCCAGTATTTACCATTTATTTTCGCGGCAACAATTTTTCCGTTTTTTATCTCACATACTATTGAACCTGCTTTAGACCAATAGTTGATATACTTACCATTTTCCGCATTTTTGAAAACAGAACCATGCTTTGTCCATTTTTTCAGGTCGGTGGAAGAAGCAATGAACAGCCTTGCTGTTGTGCCATCGTAAGCTGTATAGGTCATATAGCAGGTACCTTTGTCATCCTGCACTATTCTTGGATCTTCAACGCCGCCTTCGTTCTCATATTTCAGCATTGCATCATTATCAGGAAATAATACCGGCTGTTTGGATGTTGTAAAATGTAGTCCGTCTGTACTAACAGCCAGGCCTATACGCGATGTGCCTGCATATTTCTTCACCGTATCTTCCGCCCTGTACAGCAAATGAATTTTCCCGTTTCGTACAATCGCGGCAGGGTTATATACATCCTGTGCTTCCCAACCTATATTTCTTTTTAATACAGGGTCAAAAAAAATAGTTGTTTTGGGTGTAAGGCAGGGATTAACATTATCCTGTTTTACAAATGGTCCCAGCATCCAGGGTTTTTCCTGTGCATTTACCCGGGATGTAGAAAAAATAGCGGCAATCGTTAGTAGTAATGCAATCGACTTCATACATATAATGACTAAAACTTTGAAGAAGGCTTAGGTAAAAATAGCTATATAAGTTTGAATATGTATCGGGTTTATTAGGGCTGATACTCACCATCGCCATAATGCGGATAGGTAAGAGGAACGTAGCTACGAACAGATCAAGTATGATCACAGTGGGAGAAGTAATGGCGGGAAAGCGCTGTTATGAAAGCTTTTTCTAATAAAATTTGGTTTATTCAAATAAAGACCGTTATTTTACTTAACCGATTAAGTAATTAAAGCGCCATATGAAGTGAAAACTTCTTTAAAAGATATTGCAGATTCTTTAAAATTGTCCAAGACGACTATTTCCTGGGTATTATCCGGTATGGGTGATGAAAAAGGGATTAGTAAGAAAACGCAGGAGCGTGTATTAAAATATGCACGGGATCTTAATTACGAACCAAATTTGCTGGCACGTGGTTTAAACACCGGGGTATCGGGGACCATTGGTTTGATTCTGCCATCTATTTCAGACTCCTTTTATTCCAGGGTTGCACGCGAAGTGGAATCAGCATCGGAAAAAAACGGGTATTCCATGATGATTGGAAGCTCTCATTCCGAGGTAGAAAAAGAAGACCGGATGATTCGCTTATTTAAGGGTAAGCAGGTAGACGGTATAATATTAGCTCCCACCAAAATTTCCAAAAAAGAAACTGAAAGATTAATAGAAGAAGGGTTTCCCTTTGTTTTATTTGACCGTTATTTTCATGATCTGGATACCAATTACGTAATTATCGATAACGAGGAAAGCAGCTACAAGCTTGTATCTCATCTGCTGCATAAAGGATTCCGGAAAATAGCTATTATTACTACTAACCCGCATTTGCGTACCTTAAATATGCGTAGAGAAGGTTATGCGCGGGCTATGATGGAATCAGGGGTGCAGGTTGATTTTAATCTTTATGGAGAAGTAGCTTATGTGAATTACGAAAAAAACCTGTTTAAAGTGCTGGACCAGATATTTGAAAACGTTCCGGATGTTGACGGTTTCTTTTTTACAACACATATACTGGCCCTGGAGGCATTCAATTATTTTTTTGAACGGGGAATTGATATAAATAATGGGAAGTATGGACTGGCCTGCATACATGGAGTACCATCGTTTAAAGTGCTTGCCCCAAAAATGAATATCGCCTGGATGCCAATAGAAGAGATTGGAAAAAATACGGTGCGCATGTTGGTAAATGCCATCAACGCTAAAATGAGTAAGAAAAAAATTGCGACAGAAGGTTTGGTGCTGTCTTGTGAGCTGAGTTTACAGTGAGGAATATTTTTTTCTAAAATTACTTAACCGTTAAAGTATTTTATTGATTATATAATTGCTTGACATATAATGTATTTTAAACGATTGCTATATGAATATTGCCTGCACATATTACTTAATCGATTTAGTAGTGTTTGTACTAACTAATCCGCTGAAAAAGTGGCTGTTATTCATTTTTCCGGGAATCATGCTCATCCTTCTGCTTTTAATACAGGCCTTACCGCCTGCATATACCGGTGTTAATTACGATAACCGGTTAATACAACAACTGTCATTATTTACCAGGATAAAAATTTCCCTGCAGCACATCACTCATCAATATACTTTCTAAAACCTAAACAACAATCATCAAATCTCTTATTTATGCGTAAGAACAAAAGGCATTTGAAGTGGACATTTGTCTGTGTAATGTTACTGTATGTACTTACCGGGGTTTCCATTGCCCAGGTCAATCCGGATAAAACCATCCAGGTTTCCGGAAAAGTAACAAATGAACAGGGAAATCCTGTGGAAGCAGTTTCTGTTGTAGACCAGAAAACAAAAAAAGGTGTACAAACCGACGCAGGTGGAAACTTTAGTATTACAACAACCACTAATGGTTCTTTAGCCATTTCTGCTGTTGGCTATGCTGATCAGGTTGTGGCGGTAAAAGGCTTATCAGGCATTGATATTGTATTAAAAAGCAATGTCAGCACTTTGAGCGATGTGGTAGTGGTAGGTTATGGACAACAGCGTGCAGCTACTGTAACCGGAGCGGTATCGCAAATTAAGTCAGACAAAATTACCGTAGCTCCAATTGCTAATGTAACCAATGCTTTAGCCGGTCAATTGCCAGGTTTAATATCAAAACAGGTATCCGGTATTCCGGGCTCTGATGATGCCAGTTTAAATATTCGCGGTTTTGGAAATCCTTTGGTAATTGTTGATGGTATTGAAACCAGCCTGAGTAACCTTGACGCTAACCAGATTGAAACAGTATCCATTCTTAAAGATGGTGCTGCTTCTATTTTTGGAGCGCGGGCAGGTAATGGTGTTATTTTGATTACTACCAAACGCGGTAAAAATTCAAAACCAACACTTACGGTTAACAGTTCTTATACATTACAGGGGTCAACCAGGGTTATCAAACCTGGTACTTCAGCTGAACGTGCGCAATATGAAGTGGATAAGTGGTTAAACTCAGGTAAGCCTGCAGACCAGGTGCCATTTACGGCTGAAGAAATTCAGAAATTTAAAGATGGTACAGACCCTAAGTATTTAAATACAGATTGGTTTAATGCATCTATCCGAAAATTTGCTCCCCAGCAAAATCATAATCTTTCAGTATCCGGTGGTAATGAAAGAATAAAATATTATGGCTATTTCGGTGCCAATAAGCAGGAAACTATTTTGAAAAAGAATGGCGGGCACTATGACCGGTATAATTTCCAGGTGAATATGGATGCCAAAGTAACAGACCAGCTTTCTGCTGCGATGGATGTTCAGTATTTTAAAGAACAACGCTACTTTCCATCAGGTGCGGATGGTGTGGGCACCAATAATAATTTCTGGCGCGACCTGATTTATGCTGCTGATCCTTCATATGCATTAACATTACCTGATGAAACAATTATGGCTTATGCAGGTATTCCTTATGGAAGCCCGGTATGGGCTACCAATTCAGATTTAAGTGGTTATTCTGATCTTAACAGGAACGTTACACAGTTTAAAGGAGAGTTGAAATACGATGTTGCACAGGTGCCGGGGTTAAATGCAAAAGGTACTGTTATTTACAGGTCAACTTCAGCTGATAATAAAGTAGCAAAAAACCAGGCAAAATTTTATACGTATAATGCGGATAATGATGAGTATACTTATGTGCGTAGCTCACAAGATCCCATGACGCTAAGCCGCTCTTCCGGCACAGATACCAAACTGGTTCAGCAGTATTCTTTAAACTATAATAAGTCTTTTAGTGGTTTGCACAGGGTTACGGGTATGTTTATGTATGAGTATATACATGAAAAAGGGCAGTCATTTAGTGCATCACGCGGCGGTTACCAGTCAATGGCGCTTGAAGAACTATTTTCAGGAGACCCTATAACCGCTGCCAATAATTCATCAAGTTATGCTAATGGAAGAATATCATGGATTGGCCGGTTAAATTACAGCTATGACGACAGGTATATGCTGGAAACAATTTTGAGAGCTGATGCATCTTCCCGCTTTTCAAAAGCAAACCGTTGGGGATATTTTCCAAGCATATCATTAGGATGGAATATAGCCAGGGAAAAGTTTATGGAGTCTGTGGATATGTTTGACATATTGAAACTACGCGCAAGCTATGGCTCATCCGGCTACGATGCCGTAGCTAATTTTGCATACCTCACCGGCTATGGGTATGATGGTACTTATACCATTGGCGGTAATCTTGTTTCGGGGCTGATTCCTACAGGTTTGGCCAACCCTGATTTAACCTGGGAAAAAATGGCTATTTATAACGCCGGTGTTGATTTTTCATTATGGCGCAGTAAGCTCTATGGTGAAGTTGAATTTTTTCACCGCAGGCGTTTAGGAATTCCCGGAAGCCGCGTTAACTCACTGCCTTCATCATTCGGTGCAACACTTCCTCTTGAAAACCTGAACAGCCAAAGTACACAGGGTATTGAATTAAGATTAGGTACCGTAGGTAAAATAGGTGAAGTTAATTATGACATTGCTGGAAATATAGCTTATTCAAGATCGAAATGGATTTCTTATGATGAAGCAGCATATACAGATGAAGATCAGATGAGAATGTATAAAAATAGCGGGCGTTATACTGATCGTCGTTATGGGTATGTTTTTGATGGATTATTTACCAGCCAGGAAGACGTTGACAAATGGCCTTTAAGCTTCGAAGGTCTGAACAATGACAACTCATCCCTTCGCCCCGGCGATGCAAAGTATAAGGATTTAAATGGTGATGGTGTGATCAACTGGCGCGATCAGACAGAAATAGGAAAGGGCTCAATGCCACACTGGACTTATGGTTTGAACCTCTCATTAAGGTATAAAAACTTTGATTTCTCCGCGCTGTTCCAGGGGGCTTTTGGCTATACCACTTATATTGACCTTGAGGCAGCTCCTACAGCTGTATTCTATAGTAATTACTGGAACGATGGCGCAAACAATCGTGCTGATGTACTGATACCAAGACCTGCCGGTTCATCAACCAATTGGTTATATTCTGATTACAGAAACCATAACACAACTTACCTGAGATTCAGAAACATGTCATTGGGTTACCAGGTGCCGGTTGCTTTATTAAGCAGGGCAGGGATAAGCAAATTCAGGGTATTTGTTGCAGGCACAAACCTGTTTACAATCAGTACACTTGACAAATTTGGTGTTGACCCTGAAATGCCTGAAGGTTTTGGGGCAGGGGTTTACTATCCTCAACAATATACAATGAGCTTTGGTTGTAATCTCACTTTTTAATTTGTAATAATCATGAAATCGAAATTTAATATAGCAATAGCAGCAATAGCTGCACTAACGATGAGCTCCTGTTACAAGGTAATGGATCAGGTGCCTACAGACAGATACACTGACGCGGTGGTATGGAATGATCCTGTTTTGCTTGACGCGCATTTGGCCGAATTATATGCATGTGTGCCGGTAATGATACAGGATGCTACTACATTAATGAATAGCTGGAGTGGTGCACCCATGAACGTGGATGATAATGGCTGGACCGCTACCATGGGTTTTAGCGCCCAGATGGAAGGCACAGTAAGAACCAATGAAATTACTGATGAGGCAAAATATAATTTTGGTGCGCAGGCACACCTGCTTGACCTGAAGGAGAACGGCATACAGGCTAACGGTACGGAATTACAATGGTGGGGAAATGCATACTATACTATCAGGAACCTGAATAACTTTATTGAGCGTGCCGGTGAATCTTCCATCTCTAACGTTGAAGAGCGTATCGGAGAAGCCCGCTTCTTAAGAGCCTTCTGCTATTTTGCAATGGTAAAGCGTTATGGAGGTGTTCCCTTAATAACTAAAGTAATCCCTATTGATGGTGACTCTTCCATGTTATTCCCCAAAAGAAATACAGAAAAAGAGATATACGATTTTATATTGAGTGAAACAGATGATATTTCAAAAATACTGCCGGGCGCTGCTGAAGCAGGCCGGGCTAACAAATGGGCAGCGTTGGCATTGCGTGGGCGTGCTGCATTATATGCTGCAAGTATAGCACGATTTGGAACGCAGCAGTTAAATGGCTTGCTGGGTTTTCCCGGAGGAGATGATGTAAGTTATTACCAGGTTGCTTATAATGCCAATAAAGAAATTATTGATGGAGGTGGTTTTGCATTGTATAATGGAGACGCGGATAAAGTGCAGAACTTTAAAAACATTTTTCTTAAAAAGGGAAACAGTGAAGCTATTATGGTAAAGCAGCACTCCGGCAAAGGCTTTATGGATGGCGGATCTAACAGGTGGTCATGGGATATGGTAGAATGTCCACGCCCTAACGTATGGGGTGTTGGTAATTACCATGGTCCTTACCTGGATTTTGTTGAAGAATTTGAACTTACAAATGGTAGCTCCGGCGTTATAGACCGTACGTATACAAAAAGTCGTTTGTGGACAATGGATGAACTATGGAGTGATCGTGATCCTCGTTTCTTTGCAACTGTTTGGACAAATGGTACTTCCTGGGCAGGGGCTTTAGGCGGAACCTTGGGCGCTGACAAAATTGATATGCACAACGGCATTATGTCAAGAGACGGTCAGTTAATTGACGGAAGATATGATTCTTATGAAGGCATCTCGGCTGTTGGTGACCAGCTGGTAAGATTTAAGGAAGGGAATGTTACCAACACCGGCTTTGGTTTAATGAAATATCTTGATCCCACCGCTAATAATTTTAACTGGTTTTGTGAATCCACTACAGATTACCTCATCTTTCGCTATGGAGAGATATTGCTTAATTACGCGGAAGCAGCTTTTGAGTTGGGAAAAGATGGAGATGCATTGATTGCTGTTAACCAAATTCGTGAGCGTGCAGGAATTGCTGGGCTTGGCAGCGTAAGCCGCGAAAAAATTCGTCATGAAAGAAAAGTAGAATTAGCATTTGAGAACCATCGTTACTGGGATCTGCGCCGTTGGAGAACTGCAGTAACTGCGTTAACACGTACTTATACCGGGATAAGATATATCTATGATGCTGCTTCCGGAAAATACCGCGTAGACTTTATTGATAATATAGATGGCCGGCCGAAAACGCCTACTTTCCCTGAAAAAAATTATTATTTCCCAATAGGGCAGGGCCGGGTTGCAGCTAATCCCAATTTAGTAGAAAACCCAGGATATTAATACCGGGGATGCTTATAAAGAAGCGTTTTAATGAGTAGCAAAACAGATAGCAAATACTTATAAACGGGTCCGGCATTGAACAAATGTCCGGGCCCGGTATGAGTAAAGTTTTAATCAGTATTTATAATATGCGTTTAAATAAATTAATACCTGTTTTATTGTTGAGCTTTTTGCTTACAGGGCAAATAGCTTGTAGTAAGAAGAACAATACGGATACTTCTCCTGAAGAAAATACAGAAGAGGTGCCTCCCAAAAAAGATCAGTATCCCGGGTTGTCAGTTTCTGCTACCGGTGAATTGTTGCTGAATGGCAACCAGTTTCGTGGCATTGGAGTTAATTATTTTAATGCATTTATACGTACCCTCGAAGACGGGCAACAAAATAATGACACGTATAAAATTGGTTTTAATTACCTGAAGGAGCGTAAAATTCCATTTATTCGTTTCGCTTTAAATGGATACTGGCCAAAAAACTGGGATCTGTATTTAAAAAATCCTGACCAGTTTTTTCAAAACCTTGATGCTTTTGTTAAAGCTGCAGAAGCATCAGGAATCGGGCTCATTCCTTCTTTTTTCTGGCATACACCCACCTTACCCGACCTGGCAGGAGAGCCGGTAAACAGCTGGGGAAAAATAAATAGCAAAACGCATGAGCTCATGCGAAAATTTATTAAAGAAGTTGTGGTGCGGTATCGTGATTCTCCTGCCATTTGGGGATGGGAACAGGGAAATGAAGTTAATCTTTTGGTTGACCTGCCTGGTGATAATGAAAATCTTCCTCCGGTTGTTCCATCATTGGGAACACCCACTACCCGCTCAAAACAAGATAAATTATATACTGCTGATTTAATTGTTATGATGAAGCAGTTTGCTACTGAAATAAGCAAGTATGATGGTTCCCGCATTATTATTACCGGTAATGCTGTTGCCCGTGCTGCAGCATGGAACTTATTGAATAATAAGAGCTGGACTACAGACACAAAGGAGCAATTTATAAGCATGTTGAATACACAGAATCCCAATCCTGTAAATGTACTGTCTACACACGCCTATATAGCATCATCTGACAATGGATATTTTGGTGATGAGAAAGTAACTTACGACGGTTTAATAAAAGCCAGCATGGATGCTGCCCGCGCAATTAAAAAACCATTATTTCTCGGTGAGTTTGGCGCACAGCAGGCTAAATATGGAGATGCAACCCGCGATAAGTTTATGGAGATACTTTCAGCAATTGAAAGTAATGAAGTGCCACTTTCTGCTATGTGGGTTTTTGACTATCCCCCTCATGATACAGAAGAAGGTATCAATGTATCTCCTGATAATGGACCAAGAGAGTATATGCTCCAGGAAATCATGAAAGTAAATGAGCGGATCAGCAAATAAGTTTTATAACCATCGAACCGCTTTCAGAAAAAATATCACATCAAAAATGAGAAAAACTGTTTTATTTTTTATTCAGCTGTTGCTGTTGCTAAGTATAAATGCATGGGCTTCTAATCCACCTGCTGTTTCACTTAAGGGTAGCTGGGAATTGGCTTACTGGCCTCAACCTGCCAAACCACTTACCACACCAGATGAGGTTAAAGCAATAAATCCTCAAAGAATAAAAGCAAAAGTTCCGGGTAATGTTGAGCTTGATTTAATGGCTGCCGGACTGCTCCCGGATATTTCCGTTGGATCAAATATTTATCAGCTGCGTAAATATGAAGGGTATCAATGGAGCTATTCACGCAGCTTTGAAGCCCCTAAGCGAACAGCACAGCAAAGGGTACAGCTTTTTTTTGGAGGGATTGATTGCTTTGCGGAAATATGGATGAATGGAAATCATATAGGCTCGGTAGATAATATGCTTATTGAACATGTATTTGATGTAACTGATGTATTACAACCCGGAATCAATCATCTGCAGGTAATTATCCGCTCGGCTGTTATAGAAGTTCAAAACAGATTACTGGGCACAATCAGCCTCGGCAATTTTCCATATGAAGAAGCAACTTATGCACGTAAAGCACCATCCGGGTATGGATGGGATATTATGCCCCGTGCAGTCAGCGCAGGCTTATGGCGGGAGGTGGAGCTAAGAATTATTGATCCGGTACATTTTAAAGATGTAAACTGGATAATAGCAGGTATTGATACAGCACAAAAAACTGCCCGCATTTTTGCAGACGTTCAATTAGGAGTGCCCTTTGAAAAACTGGATAAGGTAAAAGTAAAATTTACTATTAAGCGCAAAGGAAAAACGGTGTCTGAAAAAGTTGTACCTGTGCTTTCTTTTGCCATGCGTGAAATAATAGAACTGCAGAATGTAGATTTCTGGTGGCCGAAAGGTTATGGCGATCCTGCTTTGTATGATGTGCAGGCAGATATTCTGGATGTGGATGGAAAGATTTTAAACTTTGATAAAAAGCGTATTGGTATCCGCACAATAAAACTTGATTTAAATGATGTAAATCTTCCGGGTAACCCTGGCCGTTTTACTTTTATTGTTAATGGCGAACCCATTTTTATTCGTGGTACCAACTGGGTGCCGTTAGATGCAATGCATAGCAGAGACGCTTCTTTATTAAAAGATGCTTTTGATATGGTGGTGGACCTGAACTGTAATATGATTCGCTGCTGGGGCGGAAATGTGTATGAGGATACTCCTTTTTTTAAGCTGTGCGATGAAAACGGGATTATGGTATGGCAGGATTTTGCAATGGGCTGCACATTTTATCCGCAACGGGATGATTTTAGAAAAGCAATTGAAAAAGAAGTACAGTCGGTGGTACTTAAATTCAGAAGTCACCCTTCACTGGTATTGTGGTCGGGAAATAATGAAGATGATCAGGCCCTGCGCTGGACATCACAGCCATTTAATATCAATCCTAATAAAGATGTTATTTCCAGGGAAACTATTGAACGGGTATTATATGAGTTTGATCCAACACGGCCTTACTTACCCAGCTCACCTTATTACAGTCAGAAAGTATGGGAAAACGGAAGCGGAGATCACCTGCTGCCGGAGAATCATTTATGGGGCCCGAGAGGATATTATAAAGATCCTTTTTATACAAATGCTGTATGCGTTTTTGTGAGTGAAATCGGGTATCATGGCTGTCCCGGCAAAGAAAGCCTTAAAAAAATGATGAACCCGGCATCGGTTTATCCCTGGTCAAAAAATTTTGAATGGAATGAAGAATGGCTTACAAAATCAGTGCGCATTTTTCCTGAGTCTGTAAGAACTACAGGGAGAAATAATTTAATGCTGAACCAGGTAAATCTTCTGTTTGGTTCAACGCCAAAAGATCTTGACTCCTTCATATTCGCCTCGCAGGCAATGCAGGCAGAAGCAATGAAATTTTTTATAGAGTTATGGAGAGGAAGCAAGTTTAATGATAAGAGTGGCATTATCTGGTGGAATGTAAGAGACGGATGGCCGATTATTTCAGACGCAGTTGCTGATTACTATAACAACAAAAAACTGGCTTATCATTTCATAAAAAATGTGCAACAGGATATTGTGGTCTTAATGAATGATGCGGTACAAGGGTATAATCCATTAGTAGTAGCGAATGACACAAGAACCAATGCCACCGGAAAAGTAACGGTATCAGATGTAGCCTCAGGGAAAGAAATTTTTAAAGGAAGTTTTTCAGTAGATAAAAATGGTAGGCAAAAAATTGCTGAACTGCCCGAAATGAAGGGACAGGGAATGCTGTTGATCCGATATGAAATAAACGGAAAGCCATATGCAAATCACTATTTATATGGAAAGCCTCCGTATGCATTAAAAGGCTACAAAGAACTTTTAGAGAAAACAAAAATATATAACCTAAACTAGTATAATTTATGAAGGAGAACCTGATAGGAGTAGATATAGGTGGTACAAAGTGCGCGGTAACATATGGCTATAAAGATGGAGCTATCCTTGAACTGTTGGATGAAGATCGTTTTGCCACAACAACGGTAAACGAAACTATTAAGGCAATTATCGGATCCGTTGAAAAGATGATTGCAAAGCATACACTAACAAAAGATGGCATTGCGGCGTTGGGAATAAGTTGCGGCGGTCCGTTAGACAGCCAGAAGGGACTGATAATGTCTCCGCCAAATCTTCCGGGATGGGATGGAATTGCAATTGTTGACATCATACAAAAACATTTTGGCATCAGAACAGGATTACAAAACGATGCGAATGCCTGTGCCCTCGCTGAATGGAAATGTGGTGCCGGCCGTGGTGCAAACAATATGGTATTTATGACATTTGGAACAGGCCTGGGAGCGGGCCTGATTTTAAATGGCAAGCTATATACAGGCGCCAATGACAATGCCGGTGAGCTTGGTCGTATAAGGCTGGCAGAATATGGTCCTGTAGGTTATGGTAAGGCCGGCTCATTTGAAGGTTTTTGCAGCGGTGCCGGCATATCGCAGATAGCACGCATGCTGATAATGGAAAAAAACCAGATGGGTATTGCCGTAAGCTGGTGCAAGCCGGAAGAACTTGAGTCTGTTACAGCACAAAAGGTAGCGGAAGAAGCTTTTAAAGGAGATGGACTTGCGCTTAAAATATTCGACATCTCTTCGGAAAAATTAGGTGAAGGTCTGTCTGTAATTATTGATGTACTTAATCCTGAAATGATTGTTATTGGAGGAATCTATACACGGTGCCGCGCATTGATGGAGCCACGCATGCAGGAAATTATCAGCAGGGAAACTTTATGCAGCGCTGCTAAAGTGTGCAGTGTATTGCCATCTGAGCTGGGAGAACAGATTGGTGCTTATTCGGCTTTATCTGTTGCTGCTGATTTACTGACCAAAAATATTTGAAATGAAAGAAGTGATTTACGCAGGCTTAAACGAGGCAAGAACCGTGTTAGACGAATTTATGCGCCCGGAGACAGTGTCGCTTATTAATGAAGCAGCTACCCTGATCTCTGACGCATTACAATCCGGCAGAAAAATAATCAGTTGTGGCAATGGCGGCTCATTATGTGATGCCGCTCATTTTGCAGAGGAGCTAACCGGGCGTTTCAGAAAAAACCGAAAGCCATACCCCGCACTGGCTATTAACGATCCGGCTTATATTACCTGCGTTGGCAATGATTATTCATTTGAAGAAATTTTCTCAAGATATATTGAAGGTGCAGGAGAAGCAGGTGATGTATTGCTGGCCATCAGTACAAGTGGTCATTCTAAAAATGTAGTGAAAGCTGCCCAGGCAGCCAGAACGATCGGAATGAAAGTGGTTGCTTTAACAAGTGTTGGCAGTAATCAGCTTTCTCCATTGGCTGATATAGTACTTGCCAGCCCCAAAACTGAATTTTCAGATCGTGTTCAGGAAATTCATATCAAAGTGATTCATCTCCTGATTCAATCTATTGAAATAAAACTTGGACATCATTAAAATAATTCGCTTTTTTATTAATGTTTAAATTCTAACAATTAAGATGAACAATTGTATAAAAAACTTTATTGCCCTTTTTAGCATTTTGATGATTGTTTCCTGTAAAACGGAAAAGAAAGCTACAGAAGTGTTTGTAGGAGAACCTACCGGGGTGAAGTTGGAAGCAATGGGAGCCGAATTAGATCCGCATTTTTTTTCTCAGAACCTTACGCGCAATGATGGCGCCAAAGCGGAAGACTGGCAACATGTGGTAAAGCGTGTTAAAGACATGCAGCTACAGAAGTTCAGGGTTATGGTATTGCCCCAATGGTTTGAACCGGTGAATGATAATAGTGATCCGCAGCAGGCAGATATCGGCAGGTTTACATTCAACTCACCTGAGATGCAATCTTTGTATAGAGTGCTTGATCTGGCACAGGAGCAAAATATGTCTGTATGCATTGTGGTATGGGGATGCCCGGTATATGTATCCCTGCTGGATAAGCAATATGACTATGTAAAAACCTCCTTTATGGCCGATCAAACGAAGAAGAATGTATGGATAACAGGACCGACTGATTATGATGAATGGGCGGAAAATTATTCCGTGTTGATCAGACATCTTATAGAAGACAGGAAATATACCTGCGTAAACGAGATCACCCCGATGAATGAACCTGATGGTGGTCCATTGCTTACTGCGGAGGAGTATATAAAAATGTCGAAGGTGCTGGATGCACGGTTTAAAAAAGACGGTATTCGTGATAAGGTGAAGTTTAACCTGTCGGACAATACCGATACCCGTACTTTTTACCTGGAGGATTGTGCTAAAAACCTGTCCAATGAAGCCGATATATTCAACTCACACACCTATATATTCGGCTATGATACACCGAACGATAGCATCTTTAAATGGGAAAAAAATAATGTGAATATTGCAGCCAGTGCCGGAAAAAAGCATTTGGTCGGTGAGTTTGGCTCTAACCAAACGGTAGGGGCTACACGACAAAAGGATATTGACCGCTATGAGCGTGGTGTATTGATGACCCGCCTGGTGCTGAACTTTTTTAACGCCGGGGCTTCGGGTGTAAGCTATTGGAGTTTGATTGATCAGTATTATGGAAAGGATGCAGATTATGTGCAGATGCAACAACTTGGCTTGTGGAAATATGTAAAAGCGGCATATAAAACAGACTCTACATACGAGAGCATACAGCAGGATTATGAAGTACGTCCTCAATATTATTCATATGCTTTATTAACACGTTTTCTGAAACCCGGCGCTGAAATTCATCCTGTCAACCTGCATGATGATTTTGCTATAGGCTCTGCATTTAAAGGCACGGATGGAAAATGGGTTTATGTATTTGCCAATGGCACAGATGCACAAAAATCATTGTTGGTCTCCAACCCGGCGGCAGAAGGGAAATTTGAGGTATACCGGTACGAGGAAAATAAATTACCTGTTAATGGAGATCTTATTATTTCAACCGAACATGCAACAACTGATAAAGGCAAACTAAATATCAATATAAGTGCCAATTCCGTTGTTCTTTGCAAGCAACAATAAACGATCATTATGGATCAGAAAAAAAATGGTACAGGAATATTGCCTGTGATGTTTGGTTTTTTCATCATGGGATTTATCGATATTATTGGCATAACCACCAATTATGTAAAGAATGATTTTAAAGGATTAAGTGATACGGTTGTAAATCTTATTTCGCTTTCCTGCTTTTTTTGGTTTTTGGTACTTTCTATACCCACCGGTATAATGCTGAATAAACTGGGCAGAAAGAGAACTGTGGTGATTAGTTTTTTAGTTCATGCTGTTGCCATGGTAGTGCCTTTTTTCTACTATGACTTTGCTTTTGTATTAGTCTGCTTTGGATTGGTCGGCATCGGTAATACAATGTTGCAGGTAGCATTGAATCCTTTAGTAACAAATGTGGTTAAAAAAGAAAGACTTGCGGGTACGCTTACCTTGGGACAGTTTGTAAAAGCCATCAGTTCTTTATCAGGTCCTATACTGGCAGCCTGGTTAGCAGGTAGTGTGTATGGCTGGAGGATGCTTTTCCCGGTCTATTCCATTCTTTCTTTGCTGGCAATGTTCTGGTTGTGGCTCACGCCTGTTCAGGAAGATAAGACGGAGCAGCAGCACATTACTGTTAAAAGTACCTTCTCTTTACTGAAGGATCGTTACATACTTGTTTTTTTTATAGGAATACTGGTATTGGTGGGTGTGGATGTTGGTATGAATATCACCTTTCCAAAATTCCTTATGCAGGATTGCGGGCTGGAACTGGGCAAAGCGGGAATGGGCAACAGCGTTTATTTTTTTGCAAGAACCATTGGCGCATTTACAGGAGGATTGCTGATGATGCGTTTTCCTGAAAGTAAGTTTTATAAGTATAGTGTTTATATTGGATTAGCCGGGCTTTTATTGATGCTGGTTAGCAAAAATATTATCGTTGTATTTGCAGGCGTTTCTATTTTTGGACTGGGTTATTCCAATCTTTTCTCTATTATTTTTTCTCTTGCATTAAAATATCTGCCTAAACAAATCAATGAGGTATCCGCCTTGCTTATTATTGGGGTGAGTGGTGGTGCTGTGCTGCCGCCGGTGCTGGGTATTGCTACCGATATAACAGGAACGCAATGGGCCGGTATTGCAGCAATTGCTATTGTTTGGCTGTATATGGTATGGCTTATTAAAAAGGTGAATTCAATTGGTGCAAAAAGCAGTTAAGTTTTACTGACAGTGCCTGCGGCATCCACAAACAAAACGAGAAGTGATATAGTTATGATAAACAATATCGTCAAAATAAAAACTAAAAAAATATACGGATGAAAAAGACCTGGTATAATCTGCTACCGATATTGATGTTTCCCATAGGGTTGATTGCCCAGGGAACAACGAATATTAAAACCGTAAACACGGATATAGAGGTTTGGATTAAAAAGAGCTTTGCTAAAAAAGCAATTCCTCCTTTTTCATTTGTGTATAACGGAAAATCATCAGCAACATTTATAACCAAATGGGGGTATAGTGTTACAAAGAAAGCACCAGGAGAAGCTGGTGTATTACATTATGAGTTTAATTACCAGGAACCGGAGAATGGTTTGCTCGTTACCTGTGACGTAAAAGGATTCACCAGCTTTAATGCCGTGGAATGGGTATTAAGGTTTAAAAATAATGCATCAGCGCAATCAGGCATTATTGAGCAGGTAAAAGCAACTGATTTGAACTTTGTATATGAAAAAGGACAGGTGCCTGATGTGCATTATGCTGATGGAAGTTATGCAGCTAAAGAAGATTTTCGCCCGCGGCTGCAGCAGATGAATGCTGGCGCCGAATTAAAAATGGTTCCTGAAGAAGGTCGCTCATCACAAAAAAGTTTTCCTTTTTTTAATATTGCTTTTACTGAAAATACAGGAGTGATGGTAGCTATTGGCTGGACAGGCACCTGGTTTGCTTCCATACAGCAAAAACAGGCGCAGCAATTGTCGCTTGCTACCGGAATGGAACATTTGAGGACTTATTTGAATTCCGGTGAAACCATAAGAACACCATCTACAGCGATGTTATTCTGGAAGGGTAACAATCGATTTACGGGTCATAATAAATTCAGGCGTTTTATACTGGCACATCATACGCCTGAAATAAATGGACAAATAGCCCAGTATCCCATATCCAATAGTTTTAATTATGGCGACCCGGCGCCCTGTAATGAATACACCTGTATGACTACTGATTATGGAGTGGCGCTCATAAAACGGTACAGGCAATTTAAATTGGTATCTGAAGTATTCTGGTTAGATGCAGGATGGTATAAACATTCAGGAGAGGCCCCGCAAAAAAACTGGTCTAATACTGTTGGCAACTGGAGTGTTGATTCAGCGCGTTTTCCCGGGGGGTTGGGAGAAATTGCTGATGAAGTTCATAAAGCAGGTGCAAAGTTCATGTTGTGGTTTGAGCCTGAGCGTGTAATGAAAAACTCTGATTGGGCCGGTCAACATCCTGAGTGGATGTTAAACGCAAGTGATGCTCATGATGCGTTTTTGTTTGATTTGGGAAATACTGAAGCAAGGCAATGGCTTTGTGAAACAATGGGTAAACTAATGGAGGATAATAAGGTTGATTATTACCGGCAGGACTTTAATATGCAGGTTGATATTTTCTGGAAAAATAATGACAAACCTGACCGTGAGGGCATTTCGGAAATACGTTACATAGAGGGCTTGTATGCGTATTGGGATTATTTGTTGAAACGCTTTCCGGAAATGATTATTGATAATTGTGCAAGCGGAGGCAGACGTATTGATCTTGAAACCACATCGCGCAGCGCTCCTCTCTGGAGAACAGATTATAACTATGGGGAACCTGTAGGATATCAGAGTCATACTTACGGACTGGAATTGTATTTGCCTCTGCATGGAACGGGCACACATAAAACTGATAAATTTTCATTCAGGTCAAGTTTAGGTACTGCTATTGTATATAACTGGAAGATAACCGAAAGCAGTGGTAATATAAATGAAATGCAGGCATGCCAGGCTGAATTTAAAAAAGTACGACCCTTTTTTTACGAGGACTATTACCCGCTTACCGGCACTGAACAAACAACTGCCAATAATATTTGGCTGGCATACCAATTACATCGCCCGTCGGATGACAGTGGCTATATTGTTGCTTTCCGCCGTGAAGAAGCCTCATCCGAAACCTGCGTGGTAAAATTGCAGGGACTTCTACCTCAAAAAAAGTATACGCTTACAAATGAAGATACCGGGGAGATAGTGAAAAAAACAGGCGCAGAACTTTCTTCAGGTTTTACGTTAGTGTTAAAAGAACGCCGGTCATCGTTATTATTAAGATTGGGAGTTGAGTAAGCCGGGTTTGAGGTGTTATATATAAAATGAAAAAGTTGAACTGATAAAAAATTATGGATAAGTGAGGTGAAATAATTTATGTGTGGTAATGCAAAAACCGTTGATGAACTCAGCGGTTTTTTGCATTTTATTATTTTGGTTCTCCGAAGTGTTTTTGCTCCAATCCTTTTGTGCATAAGCTGAACACTACGAAGCTTACTCACGCCTCTGCTACATCTTCCTTATGTGGTGCGTTTTAATGACAACTTTTGATTCTCCACTTGCTGCGGAGAATTCTCGCTTACAAAAGACTGCGATGAAAAAGAAAAACATGAAAAAAAATTTGTCCGGAAAAATAAAATGATTATACCTTTGCCGCAGTTCTTTACTGCACAAAGTGCAAAGTACTTATCAAGAAAGGTGGAGGGTAATGGCCCTGCGAAGCCTTGGCAACCTCCTTTGATACACTTGTATTAAAGGGAAGGTGCCAATTCCATCACGCCACAGGCGTGAGAGATAAGCCAGATTCACAGCTCAGAAAATAGAATATAACTATATTGAAAGCTCGTCTGATTTATCGGACGAGCTTTTTTGTTGCTGCCCGCTCATCTTTTTGGTAAGTATTATCAATTACATTTTAAACTATTAAAAACTAAAAAGATGAGCAACATTGTAACAGAACTCCTTCACAGTATTCCTGCAGATCCTTTAACAGGTGCGGTCTCTATACCCATTTATCAAACAAGCACTTTTGTGCAGGACGCACCGGGTGTAAATAAAGGTTATGATTATGCCCGTAGCGGAAATCCTACAAGGGCTGCGTTGGAAATCCTGATCACCAGCCTTGAAAAAGGAGCAGCAGGCGCGGCTTTTGCAAGCGGTTTGGCTGCCATTGACGCGGTAATAAAACTGCTTGAAGCCGGCGATGAGATCCTCGCGGTTGATGATATTTACGGCGGCGCTTTCCGGTTGTTTACACAGGTGTATCAAAAGTTTGGCATTACGGTGCGTTATGTTGATACTACCGTTGCAGAAAATGTGCTAAATGCCATCACTGCTAAAACAAAACTTATCTGGCTTGAAACACCTACAAACCCCACGCTTAAAATATCGGATATTGAGGCTATTGCTAAAATCGCGAAAGCCAATCACATTTTGCTTTGTGTAGATAACACCTTCGCTTCGCCGGCACTGCAACTTCCAATTACTCTGGGTGCAGATATAGTTGTGCATTCGGCTACCAAATATCTCGGAGGCCATAGCGACCTGATAGCAGGACTTGTTATTACCAAAGAAAAAACATTGGGCGATAAAATAAAATTTATTCAAAATGCCAGCGGGGCCGTTCTTTCGCCATTCGATAGCTGGCTGGTAATTCGTGGTATAGAAACGCTGCACCTGCGGGTTAAACAACATTGTGCGAATGCGCAGGCAGTAGCTGAATTTTTGCAATCACACCAGGCTGTAGATAAAGTATACTATCCCGGGTTGAAAAATCATTTTAATCATGCCGTTGCGGCAGGGCAGTCAAAGGGTTTTGGCGGAGTAGTTTCTTTTACTTTGAAAGAAGATACTGTTGAAGCTGCCAATGATTTTGTAACTGCTACAACCTATTTTAAATTGGCAGAAAGTCTTGGTGGTGTAAAAAGCCTGTTATGTCACCCCGCACAAATGACACATAAATCTATACCGGAAGAAATACGAAGAGCCTCCGGCGTTGCAGATAGTCTTATACGCTTAAGTGTTGGATTGGAAGATGGAGATGACCTGGTTGACGATTTAAGAAACGCATTTAAGAAAAGTAAAATCAGTACTGACAAAAAAACATTTGTACAAGCATTGTCTTTTTAAATTGATACAATATGTTTACAATAGCAGGAAAATATTTTTTTTTGAAAAAACGAAACAAAAAATTGTTTTATCTAAATAGTCTATTACTTTTGTGGACAATTATTAAATTTATTCGAAAGTGATTGCTTTTACTTTACATCGTGTATGTTGTTGCAATTGAGCTAATGCGTTTGCATTATTGCAAATAACGAGTTGAGATTCTCCGGCTTTAATAAACCACCACCATTTATTCCGCCGAAATTTTATACGTACCCGCAAGGGTAAATATTATTTTATTTTTCTGGAGCCCCCTGCAGGGTTCAGAATATTATGGTGGTCATATATTTAGTAACCTCCGGTAGTGGGGCTTCAGAAAAAAAATACATCCATTTTGATAGTGAGTAAAAAGTGAAGTTAGTATATCTGTGAGTAGAATAGGTCAATAGAATGTTAACCAGGTTATACCGCGGGCATAAGCCTGTTTTACTTTACATTATCAGATAAAATTATGAAACTTTACGGGAGCAGATTGTGTTTGATAACAGGAGTATATAATACAAAAAATATAAGTCTACAAAAATAGTAGACTAAAAATTTGGAAGTAATTTGTTAACGCTTTAGCTTTGCACCATCTAATTAATCACCACCATTAGTTAGTTAATTTATACAGAAGAAGGGAGAGTCAGGCTCTGTGAACTTCTGGCAACTTCCGGCATCCGGATAAGTGCCTAACCTGGTCTAAACAATATTTAGAAACTATAAATTGACTACATCATGCAACCAGGGTCAAAATCCATTTATTTGATGTTCTGTAGCAAAATGCGATGTTAACGCAAACAGAATGATTGTGTACCAGCCTTGTCAATACAGGGTTCATGCATAGTATACATTCTTACTAAACTTTATTAATAAGTTATGTTTATGCACCTGCTTTACTGTGGGGCGCTATGTATTTGTCTTACTGGCTTTAAATTTTCTTGTAATAACAAGGGCCGTCGGTAATGTAATTTTTGTTTACCAAACAAGAATGAGGAATGTCTTTTTTATTGTAAAAAAATATTTGATTAACCATTAAAATCAAATAATGTATATGATATACAATATTTGATTTTGCAACCAAAGCAAAAATAATTTATGTCCTTCCGATCTTTCATTTTATTAACGCTTTTATCAATAGTGATTGAAAATGCAGCACAATCACAAAATACAATCAGCGGATTTGTATTTGATAAAGATCATGGCCATCCGGTTGCTGACGCCAGCATTTCGTCTCCCGATAAAAAAATAGTTACAAAAACAAATAAATCCGGGTGGTTTGTTTTTGCATCAGCCACACCGGTTGATAGCATTATTATTTCAGCTATAAACTATAAGCAGCAAAAGGTCCCTGCTTCTGATAATATACGGGTGTTTCTGCAATTTTATAACACTGAACTTGCTGAAGTAATTGTTTCAGCAAACCGCGAGCAGCAACCACGGTCTGAAGCTCCTGTAGCGATACATACCATTTCCAAATCTACCATTAATGATACAAAAGCAACACGCCTGGATATGTTGCTGAATAAAGTACCCGGAGTGTTTATGGTTGATTTGGGTAATGAACAACATGCTATGTCCATACGCCAGCCTATGGGTTATAGCAACATGTATTTGTATCTCCAGGATGGCGTTCCTATCCGCACGGTAGGTGATTTTAATCATAATGCATTAATTGAGATTAACCAGGCCGCAATAGAGCGGGTGGAAGTAATAAAAGGACCTGCCTCCTCTTTATATGGAAGCGAAGCCGTTGGTGGAGCTGTAAATTTTATTACGGCAACACCTTCACGCATACCTACGGCAAAAGTGCAGGTTGAGGCAGGCAGCAGAGGCTATAAGAGAACAGATTTTTTTGCTTCCAATACATTTAAAAAGCTCGGACTATATGTTGGAGGATATTTTGCTGATAGAAATGAAGACGACAGCAAGCATAACGACTTCAGAAAACTTGGTTTAACATTCCGCGCCGACTATCACTTTAGCGAAAAAAGCCTGTTGAATTTCACTGCTGATTATATCAATTATAAAACAGACCAGGTTGGCGGATTGGACAGTGCAAAATTTTACAGCAAAAACTATGAAAGCTTTTACCGGTTTACTTACAGAAAAGTAAATGCGCTCAGGTTAAAAGCTGCATTTGAACAAAACTGGAATGAGCGTGATAAAACAACAATAACGCTGTTTCACAGGAATACAGCAATAGGACAAAACCCGTTTTACAGTATTGGCGCTATTGCCGGCAACACTACCAAAGCAAAGGGACAAATTAATGAAGATGCATTTACAAGTTATGGTGTGATAGCACAGCACCGGAAAAAGTTCAACTTCCTGAATGCACGATGGATCACAGGTATTAGTGTGGACTATAGCCCGGCAACTTATTGGGCAAATTATATTGATGTAGATGTAAATGCAAACAAAGTGTATTATGCCTATACCACTACTGATTCAGTGTTGACTAATTACAGGGTAAGTCTGTTTAACTCTGCGGTATATACTCAGCTCGAATTTAATCCTGCTGAAAAATTTAAAGTACTTGTTGCCGGAAGATATGACAGGATGGATTATGATTTCAGGAATTTTCTTCCGCCTGGTTCTTATTCAGGCGCTGAGAATGCCTCTAATTATTTCTCATATTTTACCCCTAAAGTTGGGTTTACTTATGGCTTTACCAATACTAAAGGTGCTTATGCCAATTACAGTGTAGGCTTTGCGCCGCCTAATATTACTGATTTATTCACTGGCGTGCAGGTACCCACACTTAAGCCTTCTACTTACAACAATTATGAAATTGGCGGATGGACAAGTTTTGACGATGGAAGAGGTAATGCCGATATAGCCCTCTATAAAATGGATGGTAAAAATGAAATTATGAGCGTCAGGCAAACAGATGGTACATACAAGAATCAGAATGTTGGAAAAACTACACACTATGGCATTGAAGCAAATGCCCGCTATGAATTGCTGAAAGGATTACAGTTAAGAGTTAGTGGCACTATTGCACACCACGAGTATAAGCAGTATGTAAAAAATGATAAAAACCTTTCCGGTCACCATATGAGCCAGGCTCCATCATATTTTGTAAATAGTGAGCTGAGTTATAAGCCCGGGTTTTTAAAAGGATTCAGAGTTTCAGTGGAGTGGCAGGGCATGGGTGGTTATCATACAGATGCTGAGAATACGGCAAAGTATAACGGCTTTAATATTTTAAATGCAAGAACAGGATACCAGTTTAAATCATATGAGGTTTGGGTAAACTGTTTGAATGTGGGCAATGTGGTGTATGCTACAACAGTTGAAAAAAGTTCATGGGGTACTACGTACAGGCCAGGGCAACTCAGAACATTTAATGTAGGTATAGCATGGAAATTAAACCAAGGAAATTAATGATGAGAAATATTATTTACATTTTTTTAGCAGCATTTATCTTCTCCTGTAATGCAAAAGAAAAAACAACCAGGCACATTGCATTTCATGGATTGGGTACCAGCAGGGATAGTGCGTTTTCAGGATCATGCCCATATTTATTTAAAGCCGGCGATAGCGCAGTGCTTATAAGCTGGCTGCGGGATGTTTCAGATACACAGGCAGTGTTGTGCTATGCAATCGCGGATAATGGGGTTGATTTTGGAGCAACAGTTGTTGTGCCCGGAAGCGATAATGCTCATCCCCATGGTGAAAATTTACCAAGAGTAATAAAAACGCCTGATGGAAAAATATTAGCAACGTGGGGAGCAGCAAATCCTAATCCCAAAAATCCTTATTCCGGCATAGTGTATTATAGCTGGTCGCTGGATGATGGAAAAAACTGGACTGCTCCCCAAACCTTAAGCAGGGATACCAATAGCATTGACCAGCGCTATTTTGATATTGAAATACTAAAAGATAATACTGTAGGTATAATATGGCTGGATAACAGGAAGCAAACGGACAAGGAAGGATCATCATTATACTTTGCCACGTTTAATGAAAACAATGTGACGGATAATGAACGGGCAATTGATGCTACTGCCTGCCAGTGTTGCCGTACAGATTTGTTTGCTGATAAACAGGGAAACCTGCATGCCGTATACAGGAAGATCATCAATGATTCAATAAGGGATATGGTGCATACGGTTTCCGCAGATAATGGTAAAACATTTTCTGTACCTGAGCGCATCAGTCCTGATAACTGGGTGATCAATGGCTGCCCGCATACAGGTCCGGCAATAGCGCAAACATCTGAAGGGCTTTCTTTTGCATGGTACACTTTGGGAAATGGTAGTGGTGTTTTTTATGCAGATTCAAAAGACAACGGTAAAACATTTTCTAAACGGGATGCTGTAAGCGCTAAACCTTCTGCTAAACATCCGCAAATAGCAATCGCGAAAACAGGCGAGCAACTGATCGTGTGGGATGAGGGCGCTTCACACGGGAACAGGATAGGAATTGAGGTAAGATCTGCCGGTGGAAAGAAATTGAAAACAGATTATTTAACGGATAGCACAAGCTATGCCTCTTTTCCAGTAATCAGGTCTTTAGGTAATGGTTTTATTGTTGCTTATTCCGGCAGAAATAAACCTGGTGATAACGAAAAAATTTTTTACAAGATCATTGATCCATTGTGATTATAGTAATGAAACAATTAAGTAAATATATATTAACCGGTATCGCGCTTACGTTTTTGATGCAGGAAGCATTTGCGCAAACCAATACATTGGTTACAGAATCATTTCATGTTTCGGGCAACTGCGAAATGTGCAAAGGAAGAATAGAGCAGTCTGCTTTATCTATCAAATCTATAACATACGCTGAGTGGAATATTAAAACAGGCGGGCTGTTAATAACATTTGACAGTGCATTGATATCAAAAGCTATTATTCAACAAAAAATAGCGGAAGCCGGTCACGATAATGATTCATTTAAAGCATCAGACGAAACATATAAATCCCTGCCTGTATGTTGCCATTATCATCGATCAGGAAAAGGCGGTATAAAAAATGTATTACACAGGTTATCCGGCGTAATTGTTGAAGAAACCGTTAAAGGCAAACTTCAGCCGGTTGCCGGTGCAACTATTAAAAGTCTTCATTCAGGAGAAAGTTTCATTACTGACAGTACCGGTGTGTTTCAATTTCAGGCTACTTTACCCGCGCCGGTAATTATAAGCTTTACAGGATTTACGCCGGATACTATTACCCTTACCAATACAGATTTTCTTACGGTAACATTAAAAAATGCGTCATCTGTAAATTTAAAAGCGGTAACGATTACTTCAAAAAAAGCGCCTGCCTATTTATCGTTGAAGAATGTATACAACACGTTGAATCTTGGGGCTGCTGAATTGTCAAAAGCTGCCTGCTGCAATCTCTCCGAAAGTTTTGAAACCAGTCCTTCTGTTGATGTAAGCTATTCAGATGCAATAACGGGTATAAAGCAGATTCAGTTACTGGGATTATCCGGCATTTATACACAGTTGCTTACAGAGAACGTTCCGGAATTAAAAGGTTTGCAGGGGAGTCACGGGCTTACATTCATTCCCGGTACGTGGATTGAAAGTATACAGGTAACAAAAGGTGTTGGATCAGTGGTAAATGGTTATGAAAGTATTGCCGGGCAAATAAATATAGAAGAGAAAAAGCCGGATAATGCAGAACGCCTCCTGGTTAACAGCTATGTAAACAGCATGGGCCGCGCTGAGCAGAATATCAATCTTGCACACAGGCTCAACAACAAATGGAGTACTGCACTGTTAGCTCATGCTGATGCTGTTGCATGGAAGCATGATGGAAATCATGATGGATTTGTTGATATACCCGGCGGCCGCCAGTTTAATGTAATAAGCAGATGGAAGTATGCTGACAATAACGGCTGGATAGGGCAGTTTGCAATTAAGGCTTTAAATGATAAACGATATGCCGGGCAACGCGGCTCTCATCACAATGCAGATACATCAATAACTGATCATTATACTGTTGATATCAGTTCAGAACAATACACGGTAACCGGAAAGCTGGGATATGTGTTTCCTCAGCATAAGTACAAAAGTGTGGGCGTAATTTTTTCAGGTAATATTTACAATAATGAATCTGTTTACGGAATAAATACATATTCGGGTAAACAAAAAAATATCTACGCAAATTTTATTTACCAGTCTATTATAGGTACTACAATGCATAAGTACAGAACCGGGTTAAGTTTTAGTAATGAAAATTACCGTGAAATATATATAGCAGATCACAGCGAGCATACCGGCGACACGGATGTACCGGGACACACGCATGTAACACCTGGCAGCACCGGTGAAAAAGCTGTATTTACACGCAATGAAATTGTGCCGGGTGTATTTTTTGAATATACTTATACAGCGCCGTTTAATCTTTCGGTAATAGCTGGCATACGTGCAGATCATCATAACTATTTTGGATGGATCACTACACCCCGGCTTAATCTTAAGTACGATTTTTCTGAGAAAACCAATCTTAGGGTTTCAGCAGGATCAGGATACAGGCTGGCAAATATTTTTACTGAAAATGCCGCAGCATTTGTTAGTTCCAGGCAATACAGGATAATCAATACTTCGCATAACTATGGTTACGGTCTTGATCCCGAAAAAGCATGGACAGTTGGTATTAATTTTCTCCATGCTTTCAAATTACACCAGCGTGCCGGCACCGTAAGTGTTGATGCGTACAGAACCAGCTTTATTAACCAGACCGTAGTTGATTTTGATGCTCACCCGCAGGAATTGAACTTTTATAACCTGGATGGAAAATCATACTCCAACAACATACAGGTTGAACTGAATTATGAGCTGTTAAAAAAACTTGATGTGCGCCTTGCTTACAAATGGCTTGATGTAAAAACAGCTTATTGGGGAGAGCTGCTTCAAAAACCGCTGCTTTCAAAACACAGGGCTTTTATAAACCTGGAATATAAAATTTCAGACAAATGGAAGTTTGATTATACAACGCAATGGTATGGGCGAAAGAGAATTCCATATACGGCGTCAAATTCTGAAGGATTGCGTTTGAGCGATTACTCACCTGCGTTCATCCAGATTACTGCACAGGTAACCCGGAAGTTCGAAAGTAAATGGGAACTGTATGCAGGAGGCGAAAACCTTACGGGTTACAGGCAAAATAATCCTATCCTGGATGCAGCCAATCCATTCGGTAAATATTTTGATGGTTCACTGGTTTGGGGACCAATAACGGGAAGAATGATTTATGTGGGGGGAAGATTTATACTGTAGCATCCTGTGATTATAAGTGTTACAATTTTTCAATGTGTACAAAATTTAATTTTAAAACCTACTGCAAGATGAAATGTTATGTTAAGCTACCTGTACTAAATTATTTTTTACTTCTGTGTTCTCTGTTGTTTATTGGCAAACTTAATGCGCAAAACAATATTATAAAGGGTTATATTATTGATGCCAAAACAAATGAGCCAATCGTTAATGCTGTTGTAAATGAAAAAGGGACCAGTAATAAAGTGCTGAGTGATACTAAAGGTTTTTTTTCTTTTCATTCTGTAAAAGCTTTTCCATTAACAGTGGTGATCACTTCTGTAGGATATAAGCTGGCTGAGGAAGAAATACTGTCAGCAAATGATCCTGTCACATTCTCATTATTACAAAATATAAATGTGCTGAACGAAGTTGTAGTTGTTGGGTATGGCACACAGCGAAGAAAAGATCTTACCGGGTCTATATCATCTGTTTCAAAGAAGATACTGGAATACAATATATCACCTTCTGTAGATGCGTTGTTGGGTGGTACAGTGGCCGGATTAAATGTAACCCAGGAATCAGGACAACCGGGAGCGCCGGCAACTATCCGCATACGTGGCGGAAATTCTGTAAACGCCAGTAACAATCCCTTGTTTGTAATTGATGGTTTTTTGTTTTTCAGTGACAATGCTTCAACCAAAGCAGGCTTGGGCGGTATTGAAGGAGAGCTTAATCCGCTCGCATTTCTTAATCCTTCAGATATTGAATCTATTGAAGTATTAAAAGATGTTTCAGCTACGGCTATATATGGCTCAAGAGGATCCAATGGTGTAATACTGATAACTACTAAAAAAGGGAAAAAAGGCGGAAGCTTAATAGATTATCAATATTCAGCCGGCTTTGCAAATTCTGCCAAACAATTAGATCTGCTTAATGCCAAACAGTGGGCCCGTTTACAGAAAGACTATTTTCTCAACAAACCGGGCTATTCAGATCAGCAGATCGCTGCTTTGGGGCAAGGATATAACTGGCAGCAAAAAGTACTTCAAACAGGTATTACTCAAAATCACTCTATCTCTATCAGTGGTGGTGATGAAAAGTCACAATATTTTATTTCAGGCAACTACCTTAACCAGGAGGGTGTGGTGCTTAATTCAGGATTGAAGCGTTTTGTAGGGCGTGCCAACTATGACAGATCAGTATTACCTGGTCTCCGGGTAGGCGTAAACGTTACCGGTAGCCAGAGCACACAAAATACACTTACAACTTTTGAAGCAGTTAATTACAATAGTTCTCCTTATTCTGCCGGTATTACCAACTCGCTTACCTATGCATTATATATGCCACCTGTTGTGTCATTCTATACTGCAAACGGTGGGTACAACTACAATAATCCATTTGAATACGCGTACCTGAGAGAAGGAGATACAACGGCTAACCCTATTTCAGATCTTTTGCATAGCACGGCCCAGTCTGTATATGCTTCTTTGCTGGGAAATTTTTATGCGCAATATAAAACAGAAAGCGGGTTCACCGCAAAGGTGAGTGTTGGAACCAATATCGGGTATACCACGCAAAATTACTTTTCCCCTTCTTACACCGCTATAGGGCTTGAGCCGCAGGGAATAGGCGGTATCGGAAATAAAAAATCACAGATCCTTTTATCGGAATATACCCTGTCTTATGCAAAACACATCAAAGACATCCACTTTATTGATGTATTGGCAGGTTATACCTACCAGCATACCAAAACAAATTTTATTACTACACTTAGTTCTGGTTTTACCAATGAAGATCTGGGTGTAAATAATCTGCAGGACGGAAAGCCTTATGGTAGCCGGCCGATATTCAGCGGGCTTACTGAAAGCAGGCTTCATTCATTGCTTGGCAGAATAAATTATTCATTGCTCGACAGGTATCACCTGACAGCAAATTTCAGAAGTGATTATTCTACACGGTTTGCCAAAAATCATAAATGGGGCTTATTCCCTTCCATTGGTTTAGCATGGAATGTGAATGAAGAATCATTCCTGAGCAATTATAAACCGCTCAGCAATTTAAAATTAAGAGTGAGCGCGGGACAGGTAGGTAACCAGGAAATAGGTGATTATGAATACCTCCAGCTTCTGGAAGCCGTGTATTATGGCGGGAGTGTTGCATACCAGGTAGGAAACAGCGGTAATGAAAACCTGAAGTGGGAAACAACATTTCAATACAATGCAGGCATTGATGCGGGTTTTTTGAATAACAGGCTTTCCGCTACTGTAGAAGTATATCATAAAAAAACATCTGATCTGCTCATTCGCATACCACCAGCCCTGGGCCAGAGTAATGAACAATTGGTGAATGTAGGTAACCTGGAAAATAAAGGTGTAGAGCTTACTGTGAACGCGCTGGTAGTTGATGATAAAGCATTACAATGGTCGGTGGGTGCCAACGCGGCATATAATGTAAATAAAATTACAAAGCTATATAACAACGTAACAGAAAGAATCTTAGGTATAGAAATATTAAGAGTAGGAGAACCCTTAGGATCTTTTTACGGGCAGGTATTCCAGGGCGTAATTCAAAAAGGGGAAGATCTTTCCAAACTACCTACCAGCCCGTCTTACACAACTCCGCAACCAGGCGATCCACGGTTGAAGGATGTAAACAGGGACGGGCATATTGATCAAAACGACCGCGTGGTATTAGGCAGCAAACAACCTAAGCTTATTTATGGTTTTTCATCTTCTGTAAATTTTAAAGGCTTTGATTTGTTTGTGCTGCTGCAGGGTGCACAGGGAAACAGTGTATACAACCAGTTGCGCCGCTATCTTGAAAGACCAACAGATGCGTATAATGCTTCCGCAGTATTGCTGGATAGCTGGACGGAATCTAATCCTTCCAATACAGTACCCAGGATTACCAGCACACCTTTTTCTTCGGAACTGGACAGCCGTTATATTGAGGATGCTTCTTTCTTGAGGTTGAGAACAATAACACTTGGTTATACTGTAAATAAAGCGTTGTTAACCGCCCGTAAGTTGCCGCCATTAAAAGTTCGCGTGTTTGCAACGGCTCAAAATCTTTTAACAATAACAGGATATAAAGGCTATGATCCGGAAGTAGCGCAAGGTATTGATTTAGGAACCTTTCCTATGCCGCGCACATTCCTGTTTGGCGTAAACATTTCATACTAGGTAAATGCATTTATAAATATATACTTATTCATTCATTGCTAAAACAACAGAAAATATGACAAAATCTCTAAAACATCTAGCTTTAACAGCTATTGCAGCAGGGTCTTTGGCGGGTTTTTCCTGCAAGAAAGACGTGGACCCCGGCGACACAACGCCCCCGGTTATAACAGGTGAATCAGTTTGGAAAACAGACCAGGAAGCCCTGGCAACGGCAAATGCCGCCTTTCCGCCATGGCAGAGACTGAGCTCTTCTTTCTCCTTCTTGTTAGAGTCTACCAGTGAGCATACCATCAGCTTTGAAGGCGCTGATGATGCAGATGGACCATTGGTAAGCCAATTAAAAACGGATGTTAATAACTGGTATCCTACCAAGATATTTAACTATATCTATGTAAGTATAGGTGAGGCGAACAGAACGATCGGCAAAGCGGACTCCAGCCGCGCCGGCGACAATCTTACACAGGCAAGTATAGACCTGGCAAGAGCAAGGGCAAAATTTATCCGTGCTCACGGTTACGCGTACCTTACAAATCTTTGGGGTGAAGTGCCGCTTATTCTCACGCCTAATCCTACACAGGCAGAGCAAACTACGCGTAAATCCATAGATGAAGTATATACGCAGATCGTAAAAGATCTTACTGAAGCGGAAGCCGCTTTACCAGGATACGACGTGGTGCGTTCTAATCCAAGTAAAGGAGCTGCTAACGCGCTTTTGGCAAGAGCTTATCTGCAATGGGCAAGCAAGCCGCTTTCTCAGTCAGAAGTGGCTGCTATTGCAGGCGGCAAAACTGATCCCAGCGCTGCTACATGGGATGCTACCAGGCTGCAGAAAGCTGTTGAATATGCTGATAAGGTGATCAGCAGCGGCAACTACAAATTGCAGGATGATTTTGAAACCAACTTCGGAGTGCCTGCTGAAGATAAAGCAGCAGAACATATCTTCACTATTCATCACGATGGAGATGGATTGGGAGATGCGCAGGGTAATCACCAAACGCACTGTCCCTTCACCTTCCGTTTCGATCTTTACCAGGATAATCATATCGGGCCCGCTGATGTTACTTTGCTGAACCGTTTCGCAGACAATGATAAGCGCAAGCATTTTTCGCTTTTCACCAAGTTGTATAACCAGGATGAGCCTGTTGCATCTCCTGTAAGTAAAGCTTCAGACTATAAAGAATATGATTACGTGTTCCCTGTTACATCACCACGAATCGGGAAATTTGTACATCGCAATTCAAAATACAATGATGTGGCTCCAGGCTCAGAAGCCGGACAGCCTAATAATATCAATCGTATTGAGATCCGTTATGCAGAGGTATTGTTGACCAAAGCAGAAGCATTATTTCAATTGGGCAAAACAACTGAAGCTGCACAGGTGATTAACCAGTTAAGAAGAAGAGCCGGTGTGGAAGAGTATACCACGCTTACACATGAGCAACTGGAACAAGAATGGTACCTGGAATTATTCTTTGAACAAAGACATTGGTCTAACCTGGTTCGCTGGAGAAAACTGGTTAGCACAATTCTTACTGATGTACCCACTTTTGAATATTACAAATCGGACTATAGTTCAGTAGAATCCCAGGTTGCCAAATTCGGCGCTGAAAGTGATGGTACCGGAAGCAAGGTTAAAACCAACTATCCGTTTTTTGCGAAGATCTATAAGCATCTGCATGCAAAAACCGATAATATTTCCGGGAAGTTCTACCGGTTCCCTATTCCAAAAGGTTTATCAGGCAATGATCTGGGCATTACACAAAACCCCGGATACTAAACTTTGTTTTCATTAATAGCCGGATAGCAGAAATATCACCTGTTAAGCAATGCTGAAGCAGGTGATATTTCATATTTACCGATTAACAGGGTTCATTCCTTAAATGAAATTAACATGAAAGACAAACAGTTTTTGAACAGTATGATAGTGTTATGGTATATACCTATCGTTTTATTTTCATCATGCAGCAAGGAATCTGAAAAGGAGAAACCTGCGGCGCCAACTATTGAAGTCATTCATCTCGGAGCTCACGTGTCATCAGGTGAAGATGTTTTTTACCTGGGACAGGAAGGGCATTTCGAAGTGAATATTGAAGCCCCTGGGCGCATTCAGTCTATAGAACTTGAAATAGATCAGAAAAGCGGCTATGCCACTTTTAGTCTCACCAAAAATTACACAGATTATGTTGGTAAAAAAGAAGTGCTAGGTCTCCAGGATTATCCTTTGATACCGGAAGGTGAGGCAATCGGAGATTATGCCTTTCGCCTGAAAGTAACTGACCAGGCAGGGCAGGTAGGTAAGCTGGAAAGAGATATAACCGTTGCAGCCGGAGACAGTACAAATACCGGGCATGAACATGAAGGACATTAGTGACGAAACAAAAAAAATAACAATGAAGAAATTTTCACTATTCGCGTTAATATATCTGGTTGTTGTTACTTCCTCAGCACAAACACAATTGCCATCTGTACAACTAAGCACATTAAAAGGAGAAACCATAAGCTCAACAGCTCTGCTTAATGATAAGGTGCCGGTAGTAATTTCATTCTGGTCAACCATCTGCAAACCCTGCATTGAAGAGCTGAACGCTTTTAAAGATCAATGGGCAAAATGGCAAAAAGAAGTGAATTTCCAACTCGTTGCAGTGTCCACTGATGATGCAAGATCAGTTGCCAGGGTGCGTGGATTTGCTGCTTCACGTGAATGGCCGTTTACCATATTGCTGGATAAAAACCAGGATTTTAAAAGAGCATTAAATGTTAACTCCATTCCTCAATTATATATTATAGGAACAGATGGAAAAATTGTTTACTCGCATATTGGATATACACCCGGCAGTGAAACAAAAGTGCTGGAAGTTTTAAAAGGATTGTAGATGAAACAAAACATCATCCATATATGCTTAATTCTTTTTATTATTTTGATAAGTATTCAATCTATATATGCGCAGGGCAACCTGTCAGGCAGTTTTGAAACCAACTCCATTTATTATGTAAAAGATAGTAAACCGGGTATTGTTGCCCCTGATGACAAGTTTGGCTCTGATAATTATTTTAAGCTGGATTACAGATACAGGAAATTCAGCGCGGGTGTTCAGTATGAAGCATACCTGCCGGTATTGCAGGGACTGCCTTCAACCTTGCGCAACAGCGGATTGGTATTTAAATATGCTTCTTTCCGGGATAGTAATTTTTCCGTTACTGCCGGCGACTTTTATGAGCAGTTTGGGAACGGGCTTATTTTCAGGGCGTATGAAGAAAGGGCTATTGGACTTAATACCGCTGTGGAAGGTGTACGGCTTGCATATTCATTCCGCAATCTTATTCATGTTAAAGGTATTGCAGGACGTTCACGCGAGTTTATGGATAAAGCCGCATCAAATATCAAGGCTGCAGGTTTGTCTGTAGATATCGCATCTTTATTAAAACTTGAAAACTCAACAGCAGATGCCGCTGTTAATATGATAAACCGATATGTAAGTTATGCCGGGCAGGAGCCAATCAATCTTAATGTGCAGGCATATTCCTTTAATATAAACTGGAATGTGCATGCACTCAGCCTGCAGGGTGAGTATGCATATAAGTCGAAGGATAACAGTGTATATACTAATAACCGTAACAAAGATGGCAGCGCTTTGCTGCTGGAAATTGGATATAATACCCCTGGCTTTGGAAGTTTGTTAACATTGCGCAGGCTGGAATACATGCAATTTGGTACAACACGTGGCATAACCGGGATCGGGCGTGATCTGAATTATTTACCCGCATTAACAAAACAACACAGCTATTCGCTCGCTGTGTTAAATCCACATAACACCATGGGCAACGGAGAAACAGGCGGGCAACTGGATATACAGTATAACCTTCCGCAAGGAAGTGTGACAGGAGGTAAATATGGAATGCAGTTATCACTAAATGCGTCAACCTACTACAATCTGCAGGGCGATGTAATTAACGGCTATGATTTTTTTGCTACAGGTAAAACAAAATATTACCAGGATATTAATCTTGATATAGAGAAAAGATTCAGCACATCCATGCTTGCTCACCTGTTTTATGCAAACCAGCAATTCAATCCTGTGATTATTGGGAAGGAAAGCAGCTTGTATAAGTCGCATATAGTTGCCGGAGATCTGCGCTGGCAACCAACAGCAAAAAACTCTTTTCGCTTTGAGCTGCAACATCTCTGGAGCGGCGATTACCTGAAAAACTGGGCGGCTGCGCTTATTGAATTTTCTGCCGCTCCATCGTTTACATGCTTTATTGGCGATATGCATAATTATGGCGACAGTAATATTCATTATTACCGGTTGGGAAGCAGCTATACTTTTTCGCGTACGCGGATTGCGCTTAACTATGGCAGAAACAGGGAAGGGCTTATTTGTGCCGGTGGAGTTTGCCTGTATATGCCTGCATATACAGGTTTTAACCTTTCCATAGCATCATCTTTTTAATTAGTTATGTAAATGAATCAAATACTTAAAATATTATCGGTTGCTGCTTTTGCACTTATAATAAACGCCTGCACAAAAGGCAGTAGGGATGGCGATATCAATAATCCTGGCGAAACAGATACTGCAACATTTACAAAGAATGTTTTGATAATGGAGTTCGTTTCTTTTGATTGTGTATACTGCCCAAAAGTTTCAGACATAATAAAAGAAACGGCTGAAATAAAATATCCAGGCAGAATTGACCTGATAAGTGTGCACGGGCGTCTTGATGAAATTGACCCGATGGAATTCAGTAATTACAAACAGTTTCAGAATTATTTTTACGGCGTTACCGGGTATCCCGGTGTAATAATAGACCAGCGGGATGATATTGTTTCTGTGGGAGAATTTGATGCTGCTTCAGGCGGTTTTCTAGAACGCGCAAATGCAAAGACTAAAATTGGTATTGCGATTGGCACTGCAATAACAGATAACAATACTATTAAGGTTGATGTACAGGTATTAAATAAAGGAGAAGCAAGTTCAGATTACCAGCTTGTGGTGGCAGTGTTAGAAAACGATATACCATATAAGCAGGCTAACCTTGTGGATGGCGCTAAACAATGGATTGATGATTACAGACATTATCATGTGCTCCGCGATATACTCAGTACAAATTATTTTGGTGACACACTCGGCACAATAACTAAGAATGCAATCTATGCTAAAACATTTTCCTACAATGTACCGGCTGGTTATAAAAAGGAAAATCTATCGTTTGTTGCGTATGTAGTTGAAGCGAAAGGATTTTCGCACAGGGTTTCGTTGAACAGCCGTTCTGTGAGTATTGGTAAGTCTATTGATTTTGCAGGGAACATTAAATAAAATGTATTGAAAAGATGATAATATTTTTATTTATTAGTCTATTAATTTTGTAGACTAATAATGATGTTTTAATTTTGGAAAGATTATACGGTATGTGTTTGTGAATGTATTGAGTTGGTTTTTTTTGTTGCTTTCCCGGCTCAGCTTAACTGTATCAGTATGCTATTGTTCATAACCCATGTAAAGCATACAATACCAGGATAAAATTCTCAGCTTGTATTGGCTATAATAATGAACAGGATGTATAGAACTGATTTATATTTTGAAGACGACATATTTGACATTGAGGTTGATGTTATCAAAAGAGAAGAAGGGATAACGATTTACTGGAGCACAGTATACGGTAAAAAAACAGAGCGTCTTTATTGTATAAAAATTGATGACAAGCCATTAATGATGACAAACAGCACAATTATTAACCTGGATTTTGAGAAAGCAGTTTTGAATTGTATTAACCGGATTGAATATACAAATGCTGATAACGGTCCCGGTAAGCTATTACAGCATTGCTGATATTTTTGAGGACTACCATTTTTGATAGCATCAGAGATGGTAGTTCATAAGCAGTTAGTTTTGATTGGGCCCTTATTTCTATAAGGGCCATTTTTAAGATCATCCTTATTATGGTGCTGTGGTCGAGTGGTCAGGCATAGCTCTGCAAAAGCTCTTACACTGGTTCGAATCCAGTCAGCACCTCAAAAAATTGTATTGTGTATGAACAAACAGGAAACGTTTGGAATATATAAGGATGAACGTGTAATCAGAATTACTGCTGCGGCAGTAGTTATACTTACCTTGATAATTCTTATTACCCGCCGGGAGATTGCAGCTGTCTTTCTGGCGCTGGATTTTGGGATCCGCGCTTTTACCATGCAACATTCTTTACTATCGCTCATTGCTAAATCGATAGCCGGTATTTTCCGTTTAAAGCCTAAACCTGTATTTGCAGCGCCTAAAAAGTTCGCGGCATTGCTGGGCTTTATTTTCTCCACTACCATTTTCGCTTTGGTGCATTTTCATCTTTTTACAGAAGCATATATTGTGGGAGGTATATTAATATTTTGCGCTTTCCTTGAATCGGCGTTCAATATTTGCATTGGCTGTTATATATATAATCTTGTGATTGCCCCGGTAGTTAATCAACGGCATTTAAAAAACAAATCAGCATCCGGAAGCAACCATAATACATTCCAATAAATTATAAAAGGGCTACCATAAGCTTATCGCGTATAAATAGAAATGATATATTTTCATGGCAAGTATCATTGAGGTCACGCTCCGTTTCTACGGAGCGTTTATATTTCAAACCGGTACATGCAGTGGAAATATTAATATACCTGCGCAGCTATCTGAAAATAAAATTCACAAAGTCTATAAATTTAGTAGACTTTTATTATCTTCGCGTTACCGATATATTCATAAACCAATAATTATAAATAATTTTATCGTGTACACCCACCTGGCTAAATTCAAAAACTGCTGCGCCTGCGGCGCATAATATATTTCAATTCATATAAATCCTGGTGCTTTAACAGTACATAATAAAAAAGGGTTGGCAATATTCGCAGTATTACCACCCTTTAAACCTGTTAAAGGTTTCAGTTGTCCGAATCAGCAATTAATTACGAACAAACCAATAACTAAATTATGAAAAAAAGCAACTTATTTGCTTTGATCACACCGTTATTTAACGGATACTATCTCCTTGCTACCTTACTCTTATTCACAGTTAATACCGGATATAGTTTACCATCGACAAAAAACATTTCCGAAAACTTTAAAAACAGTGGTAGGGGCAACTCCCTTTTTTCTGATTTCACCGGCACAGTTATCAATGCTAAAAAGGAGCCATTGGCTGGAGCAACAGTTACTATTAAAGGTGCTTCCGCTGGTTATGTTACCAATGCAGACGGAAGATTCACCATTAAGACCAGCGATGGCGGAAGTACAATAGAAGTTGAGATTTCCCTGGTAGGTTATCAAACACAAACGCTCTCATTAACTGCCAATACAAATGCTGTGGTTACACTCACGGAAGTATATACCGGCTTAACTGATGTAGTGGTGGTTGGGTATGGCACACAAAAAAGAACCAGTATTACCGGCGCCGTTGGTAAAGTAAAAATAGATAATGATATCAGCGCACGTCCTAATGCCGAGTTTGGCCAGGCATTGTATGGAAAAGTTGCGGGAGTTCAGGTAGTTAGCGGCAACGGTAAACCGGGCTCATCTTCTTCCATTCAGATAAGAGGTATAAATTCAGTATCTGCCGGAAGCACACCTTTAATAGTGATAGATGGTATTCCCACACCTAACTACGATCTGAACCTCATCAACAGCAGCGACATTGAATCAATTGAAATTTTGAAAGATGCTGCGTCTTCAGCCATATATGGTTCACGTGCTGCAAACGGCGTAGTGCTTGTTACCACCAAAAAAGGAAGATCAGGACAGGCAAAGCTTGACCTGAGTTATGTAACAGGTATTCAGCAGGTAATTGATAAAGTTGATGTAATGAATGCTGCAGAATATGCGCAGGCCTCCATTGATGCGGCACAAAACGGTTGGATACAAAAAGGTGGCGATCCCAATGCGCCCAATACTATTGATGCCCGCGGACAATACAAATACACCTGGCCAACTGCTTTGGAAAATCCAGGAACCTTACCCAATACTGATTTCCAGGATCTCATATATCGCTCCGCGCCTGTAAACAGGATAAACCTGAATATTACCGGTGGCAGCGAAAAATCAACATTCCTTTTATCAGGCGGTTATACCAATCAGAAAGGAATTGCATTGAGTTCGCAATACCAGAAATATAGTGTAAGTCTTAAAAATATTACACACGTATATAACTGGCTTGAGGTTGGCGGCGCTACTACGCTTAGTTTTGATCATGAAACAGAACCTTACTCCAGGATGTTTGAATGGGCAGCGCAATATCCTTCCATATATCCGGTATACAGTGAGAATGGTTACCTTGGTTCGCCTAATAATCAACCCGGGTTTGAAAAATACAATGCCATTTTATTCAGACCGCAGAATGGTCATCCTTTATACCGTATTGACGATGATATACAGAGAAGACGTTTGAATAATTTAGGCAACCTGTATGCTCAATTGAATTTAATTCCGGGACTTAGCTTTAAAACAGCTTTCAACTATTACCTGAACCGTACAGATAACAGCAATTACCAGTCGGTAGATCATAACCTCGGGCCTGCATATTACACGCAGGGTATTATGACGGTAGATCAAACCCGCATCCTGAATTATACTTTTCAAAATTTACTTACCTATAATAAATCTATTGGTGATCATGATTTCAATGCACTGCTGGGTACAGAGTATAATTACAATGATCTGTATTATACCAACCAGGAACGCAGAGGTTACGATAATGACCTGTTGCATTCGCTTGCTGCCGGCAAAACCGTTTTTGAGGCTACGGATAATGTTGCCAGAAGCAAGCTCATATCCTATTTTGCAAGGTTGAATTATGATTATAAGAACACCTATCTTTTGTCTGCAAGCATCCGCCGTGATGGTTCATCGCGTTTTGCTACCAATAATAAATGGGGCTATTTCCCTGCCATATCTGCCGGATGGGTTGTATCAAACGAAGCGTTTTTAAGCAATTCAAATACGATCAGTAATCTTAAAATAAGAGCCAGTTACGGGTTAACCGGCAATGATCGTTTTGCAGATTACAAATGGATTGGTTTAATAACACAGGGAAGAGCTGCATTTGGTACTAATCTTGCCACTACTTACTATCCTTCAAGCATTACTAATCCTGACCTTAAATGGGAGCGTACACGGCAGTTAGACCTGGGTATTGAGCTGGCATTGTATAAAAACAGGATCGTACTGGAAGCGGACTGGTACCGGTCAACATCAGACGGGCTTTTGCTTGATGTGCCGGTGCCTGTGGTATCCGGATTTACCAGTGTTTTCAAAAATATCGGCAAGCTCGAAAACAAAGGATTTGAAATTAACCTGACCACACAAAATATTACAGGTGCTTTTAAATGGAGCTCTCAGATTAACTTCTCCCGCAACCGCAATAAATTGCTTGCATTAGGAGAAGATAACGCGCCAATGCTCTTCACTTCTGCTGTAGCCAGCGGAATGCAGAAAATTAATGTTGTAGGACAGCCGATCTTTAATTTCTATGGCTACCAATACGGCGGAGTATATATGAACCAGGCTGAAGTTGATGCTGACCCGGCCAGGTATGCTACCGCAACGCCAGGGGATGGGCGCTATATTGACATTGATAATAACAAAATACTCGATGCTGACGACAGAACAATAATAGGAAATCCAGCTCCGGATTTTATCTGGGGATTCACCAACAACTTTTCTTTCAAAGGATTTGACCTTAGCATATTGTTCCAGGGTGTGCAGGGTGGAGATCTGATGGATGAAAATGCCCACCGCTCCATGCTGTACCACGAAGGAAGAAATTATGCACAAGTGCTGGTAAACCGCTGGAGATCGGAAGCGGATCCCGGAGACGGATATCATTATAAGCTGAAAGTAGATCTTGACGGATATGAAAAAACACCTTCCAGCTACTGGCTGAATGATGCGAGCTATTTCAGGTTAAAGAGCCTTACCCTTGGCTACACTGTGCCGTCGTATTTGCTAAATAAGATCAGGATATCTTCTGCAAGGGTTTATGTAAATGCAACAAACCTGTTTACGCACAAAAATACACTGGTGATTGATCCGGAGGCCTTTGCCGGTGATGTTTCAGATGTAACAAGGCGTGGCGTTAATGGTAATTCTTATCCTGCGGCAAAAGTCATCTCCCTGGGTATAAACCTGGGATTGTAATTCAGCAATGATATTACAGGTTATTGATTCCATCATTCAAACACACATGTTATGTTACAATTATTGAAATATACAATTCAGAATATCATCAGAAAAAAATACATACTAAAGAGTACCGTACTTCTTATTGCTTCCGGCACATTTTATTCATGCAATAAAAATGAGCTTAATCTTTACCCGGAAACCACACTTACCGAAGGTTTATTTTATAACACCGAAACGCAACTGATTCAGGCGGTTAATGACTCATACAGGCAACTCGAAAAAATATACGATGCCGGTGGTATTGCCGATATATATGGAGAGCTGGGCTCTGATAATGTATATATAAAAGCAGTGTCGGGCGCCAACTCATGGCCTGAAGATATTAACCTGCACAAAATAAGACCCGATAACGGCAAGCTGGAAGCTGCCTGGAATGCGGCATACAATGGAATATTTATTATCAACAATGTTATTACGCACCTTGAAAATACCGAAGTTGAATTTTCAACCGCGGGATTAAAGGAAAGGCTGATTGCTGAAGCGAAATCTATAAGAGCATTGATATATTATAATCTTGTGCAGGTTTGGGGAGGAGTGCCATTCCCGTTGAAAGTTGTTTCGGCACAGGAGAGTTACGGTTACCTGAGAGAGAAAAAAGAAACTATTTTATCCCTGCTCGTTACTGATTTAACAGAAGCCCAGGCAAACCTGCCCGAATCTTATACAGGCACAGATATAGGGCGTATTACCAAATATGGTGCAGTTGCCATTCTTGCCCGTGTATATCTTGCACAGGATGATGATACCAAAGCTGCACAGGCTTTAAAATCAATTATAGACAGCAACCGGTATTCGCTTGACGCCAATGGTGATGGCAGTATCAATAAAACAGATTACGCTCATCTCTTCCAGGCTAATACCAAAAATTCAAAAGAGGCTATTGTTGAAGTGCAATACCTTGCAGGCCAAAACCAGGTAAACAGCACACATCAGGCAGAATATGCACCATGGGATTTTTCTTTCCATTTGCCCGGAAGCACCATAACATTCAGAGGGAATGGATTAAATACGCCAGCCGATGATCTTATTAATGAATATGAAGCCGAAGATCCGAGAAAAGATATTTCGCTGGCAACAGGCTTTACAGATCTGCAAACAGGTAATTTTATAGCCTATCCCTATACATTAAAATTTTACGATCCCAATTATCTTTACCCGGGGCAAAATGTTGAGATTATCCGTTATGCGGATATACTACTGCTTTATGCTGAACTTACCGGCGAAGTTTCATACCTTAACCAGGTGCGCAACAGGGTGGGATTGCCGGTATACGGAGAGGCGGCATATCCTTCCGCTGATTATCCTACTGTAGCGCTGGCGGTAGAGCATGAGCGCAGGGTGGAACTGGCTTTTGAGTTTCATCGTTTTTTTGACCTCGTGCGTACAGGTAGAGCTGTAGCGGTTTTGCAGTCCAAAGGCATTGATATCACCTCAGGTGAGCTGCTTTTTCCTATACCGCAAGCGGTAATTGATACTAACCCGGAAATCACTCAGAATCCTTAAAATGACTTTTATGCAACTTTTATCAGTACCAGGGAAATTCAAAAATTTTACTTGTGTAATCGTCGCTATGTTCATCAGCGCTTTTGCTACAGCGCAACAACAGGATGACCGTCCTAATATTTTATGGATTGTAAGTGAAGATAATACCACGTATATAGGCGCTTACGGTGACGTATACGCGACAACGCCCAATATTGATGCACTGGCAAAACAGGGCATATTATTTGAAAATGCGTATTGCACCGCGCCGGTATGTGCGCCTTCGCGTTCTACGCTTATCACAGGTATGTATCCACCCGCTGTAGGCACGGAGAATATGAGGAGCGAATATCCTGTGCCGGCATTTGTAAAATTTTTTCCCAGGTATTTAAGAGAAGCAGGGTATTATACCAGCAATAACGCAAAGAAAGATTATAACACTGTTGATCAAACAGAAGCATGGGATGAATCGGGTAATAAAGCTACCTATAAGAACCGCAGGCCCGGGCAACCTTTCTTTGCTGTTTTTAATATTAATACCACACACGAAAGCTCCATTTTTGGTAATGAGGTAAGAAGGCAGATGACGGCTGAATTCACCAAAAAACCTTTGGATAGTATTCAATTGCCACCTGAAAAACCATTGATACACGATCCTGAAAAAATTCATATTCCACCATACCTGCCTGCTACCAGGGAAATGAAGCATGACTGGGCATTGTATTACGATAAGATCCAGCAGATGGATAGTGAGGTGGGCACTTTGCTGAAAGAGCTGGATGAAGCAGGGCTTGCTGATAATACCATTGTTTTTTATTATGGTGATAACGGTGGGGTACTGGGAAGAAGCAAGCGATTTATTTTTGAATCTGGATTGCACATTCCTTTGGTGGTGCGCATACCGGAGAAATTCAGGAAATATACTAACCTGCCCGCCGGAAGCCGTACCAAACAATTGGTGGATTTTACCGATTTTGCACCTACGGTATTAAGCCTGGCAGGTATACAACCGCCTGCATACCTGCAGGGAAAAGCTTTTCTTGGCAAATATGCTGTTACAAAGCAGAGAGATATTGTATTTAATTTCAGGGGACGTATGGATGAAGGTATTGACCTGGTAAGATCAGTACGCGACAGGCAATACCGTTATGTAAAAAATTTTATGCCTCACCGCAAATATGGCCAGCATATAGAGTTTTTGTGGCTGGCATCCAATATCCGCTCCTGGGAAAAAGCTTATAAAGAAGGAACATTAAATGAAGTGCAGTCGCGCTTTTTCAATCCTAAACCTGCAGAAGAATTGTATGATGTAATTGCTGACCCTGATAACATACATAATCTTGCCGGTAAGCCGGGATATGAAAAAATCCTGGACACACTCAGGAAAGAAACATTCCGGTTGCTGGTGGAGATAAAAGATGTGGGCTTTATACCTGAGCCTGAAGCAGAGCGCATTACTGTAACTACCACTTTATATGATTATGCACGATCAGGCAATTATGATATCAGCAAAGTGCTGGAAACAGCTATTGCTGCTTCATCAAATGATAAGAAGCAGCTTTCGTATCTTATAAAAAAATCTGCTGTTAAAGATCCGGTGATCCGTTACTGGGCGGCAACCGGTTTGCTGGCACTGGGAAAAGACGCGCAGGCGGCAAAACCTGTTTTGCAAAAATTACTGAAAGATGAAAAACGATATATAGGAACTGTGGCAGCGGAAGCACTTTACCACCTGGGCGATAAGCAGGATGCATTACAACATCTTTACAAAGCAGTAAAAGACAGCAGTGTAATGAGCAGGTTGCAGGCATTGATCGCACTGCAGGCTGCCACTCCGGAAGAATTGGTATCTGTTGAAGGTGAGCTTGAGCAAATCACAAAAAACAAAACAGAGTATGATAAAAAAGCAGCACGCTACCTGCTGAAAAGGATTGCTGCATTTTCAGGAAAATCAAAATAATGAAAACTAGGGGCTCAGTAATTATATTGATTATAATTATAGTAACAGGGTTACAATGTAATGCTTCAAAAAAGGAGGATCAGCCTAACATCCTGTTACTGATGTCAGACAATCAATACTTCAGGCACCTTGGCGCTTATGGAGATGAAATTGTGAGAACACCTAATATAGATGCAATAGCATTGAAAGGTGTTCGCTTCACAAATGCGTTTTGTGCATCACCTTCCTGCACACCTTCAAGAGCAGGATTGCTTACCGGACAGGATATATGGAGATTAAAAGAAGGAGCGAATCTTTGGGGTATTCTTCCCCGTGAATTTAATACTTATACGGATCTGCTTGAAGAGAACGGTTATGCTGTTGGTTTTAGTGGTAAAGGATGGGGACCCGGTAAAGATTCTGTGGAAGGTCATAACAGAAATCCCGCAGGAAATAAGTTCAGTGATTTTACAGCATTCTTAAACAGCGCTGAAAAAAATAAACCGTGGACATTCTGGTTCAGCAGCCGCGAGCCACATCGTCCTTACCCTGTGGGCTCAGGCAAAGCTTCCGGCATTCCTGTTGCTTCCATAAAAGTTCCGCCTTATTTGCTTGATACAGACTCAGTGCGTAATGATATAGCTGACTATTATGCAGCTATTGAAACTTTTGATCAGGAAGTAGGCAGGATTATAGAAACATTAAAAAGCGCAGGATTGTATGACAATACTGTGATTGTAATTTGCAGCGATAACGGATGGCAAATGCCGAGAGGATTAGGTAATTTATATGATTTTGGCTCACATGTTCCGCTTATCATCAGCTACTCCAAATGGATACCGGCAAGAGTGTATGATGATTTTGTTAATCTTAATGATCTTGCACCAACATTTCTTGAATTGGCCGGGATTACCGTTCCTGCTGCAGTTACGGCAAAAAGCCTGTTGTCTTTGTTGAAAGCAGATCAAACTGAAGGGATTACAGACAAAACAAGAGATGCTGTATACATGGGCAGGGAAAGACACGCTTTTGTACGGCATAACGGTTTGGGATACCCGATGAGAGGCATACGGACAAATGATTTTTTGTATATCCATAATTATGAGCCTGGCAGGTGGCCTGCGGGAGATCCTCCATTATATGGAGATGTGGATGCACATATGTTACATTATCCTTCGCTTTCCAAAGTAGAGGTTTTGGCCAATGAGGACTTAAACGACAGTGTTTATTATAAGCTGGCTTTTGCCAAAAGACCAGAGGAAGAACTTTATGATTTAAGTAACGATCCTTTTCAGTTGCATAATATTGCAAAGGAAGCACAATATACAGAACAGAAAAAAACATTGAGGAGCAGGCTCGATAAATATTTACTTGACACAAAAGATCCCAGAGCTACCGGGGAAAAAATAATTTGGGACAGATCTCCTTATTATAACGAAAGAGATAAGACACCTGTTCCTTCAATTGAATACAGGAAGCGCCTCGGACTGGATTCTGTTTATTATCTACTTCCAACAGACAAAAAAAATTAGAATATAGTTTATAAAGAACGCCATGAAAAAAATCATTTTATATTTCTTACTGTTTTTTTGCGGAAAAATTTTTGCACAACAACCGTTGCCATCTTCGTCCAATATTATTTTTATTATTGGTGATGATATCAGCATAGACGATATTGGTGCTTATGGTAACAGTAAAGTAAAAACACCTTCGCTTAATTTTCTTGCAGCCAACGGGCTCAGGTTTAATAATATGTTTGTTGCATCAAGCTCATGCAGCCCCAGCAGAACCAGTATTTTAACGGGTCGTTATCCTCATAATACAGGAGCGGCAGAGCTGCATACGCCGCTGCCAAAGCATTTAACTTATTTTCCGGAGCTGCTGAAAAAGGCAGGGTATTATACCGCACTGGCTGGCAAGTGGCACGAAGGAAAAGAAACGGCACGGGCCTATGACACAGTAATTGCAGGCGAAACTGCAAATGGTTTGGGTGGTGAAGCGCAATGGATAAACATCTTACAAAACAGGCCTGCAAATAAACCTTTCTTCTTCTGGTTTTCTCCCTTTGATGCACACAGAACATGGTCTGCTGATACGTTTCGGATAACGCATGATCCTGCAACAGAGGTAGAAATTCCGGCAACACTTATAGATGATGATTCAACGAGAAGGGATATTGCTTCTTATTATAACGAGATTGGAAGGCTGGATTATTATGTGGGTAAATTGCATGAAGCATTACGAAAAGAAGGTATAGCTGATAATACCATCATTGTTTTTATAGCGGATAATGCACGTCCTTTTCCCGGCAGCAAAACCCGGCTTAATGACAGGGGATTAAAAACGCCGTTCATTTTTTATTGGCCATCCGGCATACATAAAGCTGGCAGTGTAAACGCGCTTGTAAGTGCTATAGATATAGCTCCTACATTTTTACAGCTTGCAGGAGCAAAGCCTGCTGAAAGTATACAGGGCTTAAGTTTTGCAAAGCTGCTTACAAACAACAATTCGGATTTTCGCCATTATATATTTGGTGAACATAACTGGCATGATTATGAAGCTTATGAACGGTCTGTACGTACAAAAGATTATTTATACATTTTTAATGGCAGGCCAAACTTTGATAATGGCGGACCTATTGATGCCAATCAAAGCCTGGCGGCGCACTCATTGAAAGCTGCACGCGCAAAAGGAAAGCTTACCTTATTACAGGAGGATGCATTTGTGCAACCAAGACCGGTTGAAGAATTGTATGATCTCGGGAAAGACAGTCTGCAGTTGCATAACCTTGCAGATGATAAAACATATACACAGCCATTATTCCGGCTCAGGAAAATATTAAAACAATGGCAGCAGCAAACAGGCGATACACAACCGGAAAAGCTTACGTCAGACTGGTATGACAGGGAAACCGGTAATGCTTTACCACAAAAAGGACAACGTGGTGAAATGCCGGGTGCAGCCCGGAAAGCCGACAGGATTAATCAAAAGGGTATTTTCTGATTAACCCCTGTAAACATATTTCTTATGTAAGCAGTAATATATGTTTACCAGGATCTTCATGTGTTGTCAAGATATTGTTGTTGCAAAATCTTCTTTAGGCGTTCTCCATTTTTTTAAGTTTACCAGCCAGTCTTCCTTTTCATCCCTGTAACCAAGCGGCAGCATTACAACACTTTTTAAGCCTAATGCTTCCAACCCAAGAAATTCATCCATTTTAGCATTATCAAATCCCTCCATGGGAGTAGCGTCAACCTTTTGTTCTGCAGCAGCGGCAATAGCCAGTCCAAAGGAAATATACGCCTGCTTTGCACACCGGTTTTCCTGCCATTCTTTTCCGAGCGGTTCATATAAGTCAAGCAACATGGTTTTATAAGCTTCTGCACTGCTGTCAGGCAAGCCCCGTTCTTTTGATGTTTTTAATAAAACATTACTAACCCTATCAGAAGAATAGCTGTCCCATGCTGCCCAAACCAAAAGATGAGAACAATCAGTAATCTGACTTTGGTTAAATGAAAATTCTTTTATTTGTTTAAGCTGATTTTTATTGGTGATCACGAAAATTTTGTAAGGCTGCAAGCCTGATGACGAGGGTGCAAACCTCGCGGCTTCCAGAATATATTCCAGTTTTTCCTGCGGAACTGTTTGTCCGTTCATTTTTTTTGTGGCATAACGCCACTGCAAATCTTCTAATAAGGACATATAATAAAAGTTTTACCTGGTTTAAAATATAAAGTTACAGGACAGTAATTTATTTTAGTTACTTAGTATCGAAAAGTAACAGTAACTTCGGGGAAACAAAGTAACTTATGGCTGACGTTAAAAATGCTGATAATTGTAAAAAACATATTATGGCTGTGCATGATGCGATGGATGTATTGAGCGGAAAATGGAAGATATCTATCATAAGCGTGTTGTGCTATCATAATAAAAGAAGATTCTCCGATATTTTAAATGATATAAAGGGAATATCAAACAAAATGCTTAGTAAAGAATTAAAAGAGCTGGAAATAAATAAGCTTATTACAAGAACAGTGTTTGATACGCAGCCTGTAACGGTATATTATGAGCTAACGGAATACGGGTTGAAGTTACAATCTGTAATAAAACATCTGTCTGCATGGGGAACAGAGCACCGGAAAAAAATAATGGGCAGGTAACAGTGTGCGGCAACTATTACACATACAGTTTTCATAGCACTAACAATTTAAACCTGATACATATTTCTGATGAAAAATACAGTATTGATATTTTTTTCAGTTCTTCTAATGGTGGTAACTGATACGCAGGCCCAACCCGCTAAACAGGTAAAGCAAATGGCTGATGCTGATTCCGCAAGGCTTGCTGAGCTCTTCAGAGATTTGCACCAACACCCTGAGCTTGCCTTTATGGAAGAGCGAACATCAGGAATTGTGGCCAGCGGGTTTAAAGCATTGGGGTATGAAGTAATTACCGGTATTGGAAAAACAGGTGTGGTTGGCATCCTGAAAAACGGGAACGGCCCTGTTGTAATGTATCGCGCCGACATGGATTGCAATGCCGTAAAAGAGATTACCGGGTTATCTTACAGCAGTACAAAAACAATGTTCAACAGCGAAGGCATTGAAGTGCCTGTGATGCATGCCTGTGGGCATGATGCACACATAACATGGATGCTGGGAGCAGCGAAAATAATGGCAGCATTAAAAAAGGAATGGAAAGGCACTTTGGTATTTGTAGCTCAACCTGCCGAAGAAATAGGCGCGGGTGCAAAAGCAATGCTGCAGGACAGTATGTATAACAAAGGGGTACCTGTTCCTGATTTTTTATTAGGCATGCACACTGTGCCACTGCCTGTTGGAAAAGTGGATAATGCTTTTGGCGAACGAATGGCAGGAACCGACCAGATAGATGTTACTTTTTATGGGATTGGCGGTCACGGAGCTTCACCGGAATTTACCAAAGACCCTATTGTGATGGCAAGTAATGCTGTATTACAGTATCAAACCATTGTCAGCAGGAATATTGCGGCACAGGAAGTGGCTGTGCTGACAGTTGGAGCATTTAAAGCAGGCAATTCCAATAATGTAATACCATCTTCAGCAGTATTGAAACTTAACCTCAGGTGGTTTAATGATAAAACACGAAATACGTTAATTGAGGGTATTAAGCACATTAATGAAGGAATTGCAATTGCCAATCACCTGCCCGCAGATATGTATCCAACAGTGGAAATTAAAACAACGGCTGCGCCTCTGGTTAATGATAAAGCAATGTCAGGGAAAATAAACAAAGCGCTCGCAGCATTATTGCCCGGGCAGGATATTATAACAGACAGACCTGCACTCATGGTTTCGGAAGATTTTCATTATCTCGTGTACGAAAATAAAAAAGCCGTATACGATTTTATTTTTGTGGGTATCGCAAACCCGGAAGCTGTAGCAAAAGCAAATAAGGACGGCAGACAGTATCCTTTCTTTAACCATAGTGGTGATTTCCAGGTAGATTTATCCGCAATTCCTTTGGGTGCAGCAATCGGATCAACTGCTTTATTGGAGATTTTCAGAAAATAAAACAGGTGAGTGGAGAATACCCGTGTTCAGGAAAACCACCTGAGGTTGCATCAAATTGATTTTGTATGGAACATGTGAGTTATTAATAGCAGCTTCTTTATACGCGGCATACAACTTGAAAAATGCCGGAAAAAGGCTGAACTGCCCGCAACACTTCTAATGTTTCAGTTTAAATGCTACATAGGCATCTGCCGATGCTGACCCTACCTTACTGCCGCCGCCCGCTGCTATTACAATGTACTGCTCGTCATTAACGGTGTAGGTTGAGGGAGTAGCATACCCTCCTGCAGGTAATTTATATTGCCATAGCAGTTTGCCGTTTGTTTTATCAAAAATGTGAAATAATTCATCTCTTGTTGCACCAATTATTAGTAAGCCGCCGGCTGTAACCACAATGCCGCCGAGGTTTTGTGTTCCTGTTATAGGAATGCCCCTCTGTGTAAGTTCGGGATATTCACCAAGCGGTGTTTACCAGCGTATTTCACCCTTACTTAAATCTATGGCATTAAGCGTACCCCATGGTGGTTTTACGCCGGGATAACCATCCTGGTCGGTTAAGACGGTCCATCCATCGTGTATATAACGATAATCATTATTAGTAGTGTCATGGTGTAAGGTGGTCTTTTTATCCTGGCGACCCAGCAAAAATTCCATCAACGCTGTTTTGTAGCCCGGCGCCAGGTTACGGAACGCAGGCATCTGTCTTCTGCCGGTTTGCAGTAATGCACTCAATTGGCTGGTGTTGTATTTTGTTTCAAGACCGAGTAACGAAGGGAATACGCTCGTACCTTTTCTGTTAGCGCCATGGCACATAGTACAATTGTTGAGTGTATATATCCGCTCTCCTAAAAATGCGATATTATTCTTTGTGGCAATTCCTTTCATCTTTATAAGCAAAGGAATTTCGTTCGCATTTACGTACATAATGCCGGTTTCAATATCTACCGAAGCGCCTCCCCATTCTGCGCCACCCCAGGTACCGGGAAATAGCACTACACCAGCGGTATCGGGTGTATATATATACAGCTCCTTTTTTTGCGAATTTTATTTTTTCTTTAAGATAGCTGTAAGATGAATCAGAGAGTCGCGCAATATCATTATCCGAAAAATACTGCCGTACAAATGGTTGGGGCTTTACAGGAAATGGTTGAGTTGGCGAAGCCTGTTCTCCCGCCAGAAAGGGTAGTGGCACTTTCCTTTCTTCAATGGGAAAAACAGGTTTGCCCAGCCGGGAAACATTCATGCGCTGCATTGGTATAAACAACACGAGCCGGAGGCTATGATAGCCACCGCTACTAACGCAGAAGGTGGTATACTGTTTCAGCCGGATATCCGTAACCAAGGTTTTGCCTCTGCGGGAAACAGCTGCATAAAAAGTTTTATTGAACTCGCGGCAAAAAATAAAATAAAAGGAATGCTATGCACAGCATGGGATGACAAATCTCCACACATGGAAACCTATTGGCCAGACTTTATTGCAGCTGCTGAATATAGCTGGTCGCCTGGCAAAAAATCCCTGGAAACATTAGACGAAGCCTGGGCCAATAAAGAATTCGGTATTTCTATTCCGGGATGGTTGGCCCTTCAAGCTGATTTACGTTCGGGGTCAGTCTTTTGGTATGAAGCTTTATTTGAAAATGGAACCTGGATGGATGATGAAAATATGCTGCAAAGTCTTAAACAGGCGGAGCATTGGCTGGAGCCATTTGAAGGAAGAGAAAAAGTTCAATTTGACTATAGCACTAAAATTATTCAATTACCAGATAAAAACCAGCCGGGTGTATGGGTAAATAAATACAAAACAAAATTGGAAAAGGCTGAAAATATAATGCAACAATATCCCCGGTTAATGAAGCAGCTGAAACAACTGGAAAACCAATCGGTCCGTAATAAATATTACTGGAAGTTATCGTCTGCCTTATGTCGCTTCCAGGCGGCTGTACCTGATTTATTGATGGTATTGCAGGATATAGACAGAACCGGTTCTGGATTTTAAACAAGTTTGCTAACCGATGCCATGAACGAGATGAAGGCTTCCTTCGAAAATTTGTGCGCCGTGCAGCGTGAAACAAGGTTTATTAAATAACCTGAAGGGTTTATAAAAGACAGGTATTTTCACACGGCAAGTCAACGTGAGGATTTGTTGTGGATGATACAGGCACAGGAATTATTCCTAGAGAAGATAAATCAGAAACTGAAACCCCGCCAGTAGTTAACATGCACATCCCGTACGCCAGGAAGAGGAGTTGCATAAGGTAGGATACAAATCGGTATATGACTTATGTACCCCATGGACTCCGGACACTTTTATTAAAAATCAAACCAGAGGTGAATGACGTTATGAAGAATCTTAGCTAAACAACCGCACAAAATAATTTTCCAGGGCGCCCGCATGTCGTCGCGTGAATCCCTGGTTCTCCGCAGTTTTCAACTCCTGATCTTTTGTGCATACACTGAATGCTGCGAGGCATGTTCATCGTCTCTGCAATATCTTCCTTATGTGGTAAGCGTTTTAATTATAACCTTTGATTCTCCAACTGCCGCGGAGTCCTGCCAACGCAAATTCCCCGGAGGAGAGACTTTGTTGTTATTACACGACAGCTAATAATTAAAAAATATTTTGCGGGTTATGAATATTGTATCGTAATATTGCGATTGATTAACAGCATATGGGAGCTACAAAAACTACATTATTTACAAAAGGGCAGAATGAAATAGCTATGATGGCGAAGGCTATAGCGCACCCTGCACGGGTGGCAATTCTGCAATACCTGGTAAAAAAGAATGCATGCGTATGCAATGACCTGGTGGATGAGTTAGGACTTGCACAGGCAACCACTTCACAGCATCTTAAAGAATTAAAAAATGCAGGGATTATCCAGGGAACAATTGAAGGCGTAAGTGTATGTTATTGTATAAATCCGGCAATATGGAACAAATACCGGCAGTTGTTTAACAGCTTTTTTAAAGAGGTAGATTTGAAAGGCGCTGCCTGTTGCAAATAAATTTTTTTGAATTCATTAATCGTAATATTACAATAAAACATTTAACTGTTATTATATGCAAACAGAACAGAAGTTAAAAGAAATAGTAAAGCAGAAATACAGCGAAATTGCTTTGCAGGATAAAACGTCCAATGCGTCTTCCTGCTGTGGTTCCACATGCTGCAGCACCGAAGTGTACAACATTATGACGGATGACTACACTGGTTTAGATGGGTATACACCTGATGCAGACCTGGGTTTGGGATGCGGTTTGCCCACGCAATTTGCCCGTATAAAGAAAGGTGATACGGTTGTAGACCTGGGTAGTGGTGCCGGTAATGATTGTTTTATAGCCCGCGCTGAAACAGGGGAGGAGGGCAAGGTGATCGGTATAGATTTTACTGCTGCCATGATTGAAAAAGCAAGACACAATGCCGAAAAACTGGGGTATAACAATGTTGAATTCAGGCAGGGAGATATAGAGAATATGCCTGTATCTTCAGCTACGATAGACGTAGTGGTTAGCAACTGTGTGCTTAACCTGGTACCCAATAAAGATGCTGTAATAAAAGACATGTACAGAGTTTTAAAGCCGGGCGGTCATTTCAGCATTTCAGATATTGTATTAACAGGTACATTGCCAGAAGCCTTACAAAATGCTGCAGAAATGTATGCCGGCTGTGTTGCCGGAGCGGTTCAAAAAAATTCCTATCTTGATTTAATAGAGTCTAACGGGTTTATAAATGTTACTATTCAGAAAGAGAAAAAGATTGTAGTGCCGGATGATATTTTAAAGAATTTTTTAAGTGCCGGGGAACTGGAGCAGTTTAAAGCGAACGAAGCGGGTATATTCAGTATTACCGTATATGCTGAAAAGCCATTGGAAGAGAAGAAGGCATGTTGCGGTCCCGAATGCTGTAATTAATTCCGTAGTGAACAACCTGTTTATTAAAAAGCGGGAACAGGTTGTTTTTTATTACAATACCTTCAAAAGCAGGAAATGAAAATATTGGTTCTTTGTACGGGTAATAGTTGCCGCAGCCAGATGGCTGAAGGCTATCTGCGTTTATTTGCCGGTGATAGTGCCGACATATATAGCGCCGGAGTAGAAACACATGGAGTTAATCTGAAAGCAATAGCAGTAATGAATGAAGATGGTGTTGACATATCAGCCCATCAATCCAATAGTATAAACGAATACAAAAATATTGATTTTGATTTTGTAATAACGGTATGCGATAATGCAAAAGAAAGATGTCCTTACTTCCCGGCTAGAGCAAAAAAGATGCATTATAATTTCCCTGACCCTGCCAAAGCAGTTGGCACTGAAGAAGCTGTGATTGAACAGTTCAGGCTGGTAAGGGATATGATAAAGATATATTGCCGGGATTTTGTTTCCCATTATGTCAGGCCAGGAATTGGCTGAATATTTTAGCTAAACAACCGTACAAAATGATTCTCCAGGTGCGCCCGCATACCGTTGCGAAAATCCTCCGGTGTACCGTTTTCCAGAATATCTACCAGTTGATTGTGCGATACAAAAGTTTTAAACGGATAAGGTTCCTTAAGCAAATGGCTACTCTTGTGCACATAATCAAAAACCGGCAGCAGCATTCGCTGGAACTTTTTTAATGCCTCATTGCCCGTGATCTCGTACAGCTTTCCGTGAAATTTTATTTCATGGTCAATATTAAATAAATGATGTTGCGCAACAGGAGGTTCATTGCTCACAATTTCCCTGAGCTCTTTAATATCTTCTTTGGTAATCCGCTGAAAAAGAAAATCAGCCATCCCGATTTCCAGCACAAGCCTTATCTCAAATATCTCTCTTAAGGTGTTTTGGTCCAGCACATGCGGATTCATGCTCCTGCTCATAATGCCAAAAATATCGGGACTGGTTATTACCGAACCTTTTTTCTTTTTGGATGCTATTAATCCCATCATTTTTAACCGGGTGAGCGCTTCGCGGATAACGGTGCGGCTTACTCCAAGTGTTTCAGTCAGCTCTAATTCCTTGGGAATACTATCTCCTACTTTGAGTTTTTTTTGTTGCAGTAAATTAACAAGGCGCTCCACCACCTTATCAACCAGCGAACTGGTATCTACTGTTTGAAGCTCTTTTTTCAAATTTTCGTTTACCATTGCCCAATATTTTATAGGTTATTTTTATTTAATGTTTAATTAATTGTTCATTAGTAAAAAACAATTACAGGTTTTAATTCTTCTCACAATCTGCAAAAATATTTTTGCTAATACAAATTTAACTGTTAGTTTTATTATGTCATACATAATACAAAAAATAAAAAAATCAGACAATGAATACTGCTATTATGAGAATGTGGTTTTTATCTTCTCTGCTGCTTTTTTCGCTGGTTGGCAAATCGCAGGAAAGGGCTATCACCGGAAAGGTATTATCAGCCGATGATAATGCGCCGATGCCCGGTGTAACCATTGCAGTTAAGGGAAAAACAGCCATTACACAAACCGATGAATCGGGAACTTTCAGCATTAATGTAAACACAGGCGACGTGATCGTCTTTTCTTCCGCTGGTTACAATAACAAAGAAGTTACTGTTGGCAACAGTGCTGTAATGAATGTTGCGCTCGAGAGAACATCGGGCAGCCTGGGAGAAGTAGTAGTAGTGGGATATGGTACAGCCAAACGTTCCAAAGTAACCTCTTCTATTTCTACACTTGATAATAAAGTATTACAGTCGGGTGTCCGCTCTAACCCTGCACAGGCGCTTGCGGGAACCATTCCCGGCTTAAGAGTATCTACCACTACCGGCAGACCCGGCTCTTTACCCAATATTGTATTAAGGGGTGGTACCAACTTTGATGGATCTGGCAGCCCATTGATCATAATGGATGGTCAGGTGCGGAGTTCACTCAGTGATATCAATTCAGAAGACATACAAAGTATAGAAGTATTGAAAGATGCTTCCGCAACGGCCATCTATGGTGCAAGAGCCAGTAATGGTGTAATCCTGATCACTTCCAAAAGAGGTAAAGCCGGCAGCGCTTCTATCAACTTTCAGGCAAAGCGTGGCTACAACTATCTTAATCTTCCCTATAACTTCATGAGCGCGGAAGATTATATTAAATGGTCGAGAATGGGTGTGGCGCAGGCCATCATTAATGGTACATTCGGTAACGTTACTACTAATGCTGCTTTATCAGCCGTAGGACCAAGAGGTACCGGAAACATTTATAAAGATGCAAACGGAAATATTGTTGATGGTAATTATGATACAAGGGCTATATGGAGTGTGATGCGTTTGGATGATGTGAATAGGGAATTATTAAATGAACCTGGCTGGAAGACAATGAAAGACGCGGTAACAACCAACGCTGCCGGCAATTTTGATCCTAATGGAACATACGCCGATCTTATATACAAAGATTTTAATTATGGCAGTTACGGATTATACAAAAAATCTTTATTGCAGGATTATAATATTGGCATGACGGGCGGAAACGATAAGGGAAAGTATTATGCAAATATTGGTTATTACGATGAGGATGGCTTATCGCTTAAAACTTTTTACCGTCGCCTCAATTTCACCCTCAACGGAGATTATAAAATAAAAAGTTGGCTGAAATCAGAAAGTGGCATACAATATATAAAGGCTAACTGGCGGGATCAGTCTTTACAGAATGGCGAAGCGAATTACTGGGGAAGAATGCTTTCCGCACCACCCACCATGCGCGGCACAAATGCCAAAGGTGAATTATTGCTGGGGCGTGATGCCAGCGATGGAAATCCATTGCTGAATATCGATAAGTATATACGCCGCAACCAGTCTGATAAATTTACACTGAACCAGGCATTCCAGGTAGATTTTACCAACGATCTTTACCTGCGGGTGAATGGTATATTAATGTATGATGAATCTTTTGCAGAAAGCTTTAATAAAGACTTCCGCACAGGGATCATGAGCCTTACCAATCCTAATACAGGATGGAACAGGGACAGGGCAAGTGCTGCAGCATTTGATCGTACTATACGTCAAACCTATAACGCTATATTAAATTATAATACTACTTTTTCTAAAGATCACACCATAGCGGCAATGGCAGGCTTTGAATATTATGAGGCTGCCAATAAAGGTGTGGCTGCAAGTGGCAGCCTGGCTCCGACTGATGATTTTGAAGATCTTGCACTTACACTAAACAATGCAACAACACAAACAAGGGGTACAGATTCATATCACTCAACAGAGCGTATTATTTCAGGCTTTGGAAGGTTGAATTATGACTGGAAGGATAAATATCTGGCTTCGTTTACTGTTCGCCGCGATGGTTATTCAAGGCTGATAGGTGATAACCAGTTTGGTACATTCCCTGCCGCGTCTATAGGCTGGATGGTACATAAAGAAAGCTTTATGTCTTCAACAGCCAATTGGTTGTCTTACCTGAAGCTTCGTGCAAGCTGGGGTAAGAACGGTAATATTGGTATTGGCACCAACAACGGTATAGGTATATATGAATTACAGGGTTCTTATGGCGCTCAAACCGCTTATAATGGCACAATAGGATTTTTGCAAACAGGTATTGCCAACCCTAATTTAAAATGGGAAAAAACAAATACCACTGAAGTGGGTGCAGATATGGGTTTTCTTGATAACCGTGTTAATGCCTCTGTTGCATTTTATAATCGTATAACCGATGATAAAATTGCCAGCGTGGTATTACCAACCTCTTCAGGTATCACCTCTATCCGTACCAACAATGGAAGTATGCGTAACCGTGGTGTGGAATTAAGTGCGTCTTACAAAATTATCCGTAATAAAGAAGTAACATGGGATGTAAGCGCCAATGCATCATGGAATAAGAATATCATTCTCAAACTTCCATATAATGGTAATGAAAATAATCGCCAGGGCGGCCAGCAGATCTATGATCCTGCTACAGGAAAAGTAATATGGGTTGGCGGTTTGCAGGAAGGGCAGGAATATGGCGAAGTATTCGGCTTTATAAGCGATGGCATCATCAGAACACAAAAAGATCTTGAAGAATATAATAAGATTGACCTTGCGGCAGGACAGGTATGGGCTTATGCTTCAGCAGGTAAACGCGTAGCAAGCCAGCAGCTGATAGACGAGCATAATCTGAACAGCTCCGGCTTAAATTATATCCCTACCCAATTAGGTGATATGAAATGGAGAGATATTGATAAGAACGATACCATCGATTACAGGGATATGACCTCATTGGGAAGGCAGCTTCCACGCTGGACAGGTGGACTTTCCACTACAGCTACCTGGAAAGGGTTTACATTGTTTGCACGTGTTGATTTTGCATTGGGATATATACAGCGCGACTTTATGCAGGGATGGTCGCTGGCATCTGCACAAGGTGAATTTAATATGACAGATGCGGTGAAAGATACATGGACTCCTGAAAATCCAAATGCCAAATATCCGCGTTATACATGGGCAGATCAGCTCAATACCAAAAACTTCGACCGGCCGAGCAGTATGTTCTGGGTAAACTCAAGTTATCTTGCTTTCAGGGAGATAACGCTGAGCTATGCATTGCCGGTATCATTATTGAAAAGAGCAAAAGCTTCAGGGTTGGTTTTATCGGTAACCGGTCAAAACCTTGGGTATATTACCAACAAGCAGCTCAACCTGCCGGAACGTACCGGAGACCAGAACAGTGCATATACAATTCCTACACAATTGGTATTTGGTGCAAGCCTTACCTTCTAAAATCATAACTGTTAATTGATAAAAATAAAACTATGAACAAGTTTAAATATATCTTTTTAATAGCGCTTTTTGCGATACTCTCCGGCTCATGCAAAAAAGCGTTGGAATTGGCTCCCGAAGATTATTTCGGTGATGGCAACTTCTGGCAAAATGAATCGCAGGTTACCAATTTTATGGTAGGGCTGCACAAGCAGTTCCGCGATAACCAGTTCCAGTTTGTGCGTCTCGGCGAAATGCGTGGCGGTGGGTTCAGTAATGTAGACAGGCAGAATACTTCTCTGAATGAGCTGCCCATTATTGAGCAGCGGATTGATGAAAACTCTGCAGGCGTAGGCAGTTGGGGCGGGTTTTATGGACCTATACTGCAGTTAAACCTCTTTATACAAAAAGTGGAAGCGGTTACTTTTCTTTCCGAATCTTCCAAGAATTATTTGCTTGCACAGGCCTATGCCATGAGGTCATACTATTATTTTCATCTGTTACGTACCTACGGCGGAGTGCCCATCTGGCTTGAGCCTGAAGTATTGAATGGCAAAACAGATGCGGTTGAATTACGTAAAGCCCGTTCAACAGAAGCAGAAGTGCTGGCAGTAGTAAAAAGTGATATAGGTAAATCTGTTTCTTTGTTTGGATCATCTGCTTCACCCGCAGATAAAAGCCAGTGGAGCCCCAATGCCGCATTAATGCTGAAGGGAGAAATATATCTCTGGTCTGCTAAAGTATATGGTACTGCAGCGGACTTAACAGAAGCAAAAAATGCGTTGAATGCGGTAACAGGCACATCGCTGCAGGCTAATTTTGCGGATGCATTTTCTTATTCTAAAAAGAATAATAATGAAGTCATCCTCGCCATACGGTTCCGGGTAGGTGAAGCGGAAATGACAAATTATGCCAGCTTCCTGTATTCTACTTTCAACTTCGACGGGCAGCATTATAAAGACTCCCTGGCTACAGGTCCATTGCTTGTTGACCCCCTGGTGATCGCCGCAACCAATTCACAACAGATCATCCAGCGCTACGGCTATACATTTGAGTTATTCCAGAGCTATGATGTGCTTGATAAGAGACGTAATGCTACTTTTTATGATTATTATAAAGTGAATACTACTGTTACGCCGCATGTGCCTACGGTAAGAAATACCGCGCTGGTAAAGTTCCTGGGAACAATAGACGCGAATAAAAGATATTTTGCTGATGACTGGACAGTATACCGGGAGTCTGATCGTCTGCTGATGTTAGCGGAAATCGCCAATGCAGAAGGCAGCGATCCTCAGCAATATATACAGCAGGTCAGAGATCGTGCTTTTGCGCCGGATGCTGATCCAGCACCTTTTGTAAATGGATCGCAGGATGAAAATGAATTGGCTATTTTTGAAGAACGCACTAAAGAGTTTGTATACGAGGGAAAACGCTGGTATGATATCAGGAGGATGAAATATGCAGGTGAGCCATTGGTATTTAAAAGTGCTAACCATCCGTATGGTGTGCTGGATAAAGCAACAGATGGTTATAAAATTCTATGGCCGATTGAAGCTGCTATCTGGACTAATGATCCGCTGGTTGATCAAACTCCGGGATATGCAACAGCTAAACCATAATTGTATTTAATTTTATTGCCCCGCCCTTAAGGGCGGGGCAATAAAATATTAAAATCAAATAATAAACCATAACAAGTGACAACTAAGCATTTAACCGGACTGATTGCAGCACCATTCACGCCAATGCATGCAGACGGAACATTGAACAATGCCATTATACCACAATATTATTCATCGCTTAAGCACAATAACGTTACAGGCGCTTTTATCTGTGGTTCCACAGGCGAAGGTGTTTCGCTTACGCTTGCCGAAAAAAAAGAAGTAATAACCGCATGGGCGGATTGCACAAAGGCTGATCCGGATTTTAAAGTGATGACTTTACTCGGAGGCACCTGTATTGCAGATTGTAAAGAACTGGCAGTATATGCACATAAAGCTGGCTTATATGGTGTTTCGTTTACAGCACCCAACTATTTTAAACCGGCTAATGTGCAAATGTTAGCACAGTGCTGCGCAGAAATAGCGGCTGCAGTGCCTTCTATGCCGTTTTATTATTACCACATCCCTGTATTAACAGGAGTAAACTTTGCCATGTATGATCTGCTGAAAGCGGTAGAGGGTAATATCCCCAATTTTGCGGGTATCAAATACACACATGAAGATTTTATGGATTTTCTATCCTGCCTTCTTTTCAATAACAAAAAATATGATATGCTTTGGGGCAGAGATGAAAATATGCTGCCTGCTTTATCTATTGGTGCAAAAGGAGCAGTAGGCAGTACCTACAACTACGCTGCACCGTTGTATCACCAGCTTATACAGGCTTTTGAGCTTGGTAAACTGGAGGAAGCAGCCCAATTGCAGGAGCAGTCTATTGAAATGATAAGGCTGCTTGGCAAATACGGCGGTATTGCTACCGGTAAAGCATACATGAAGTTGATTGGTGTGGATTGCGGTGAATTTCGCCTGCCGGTAAAGAATATGAGTAATGAGGATTTTGCAAAATTCAGAAAAGACACAGAAGCTATTCACTTTTCTTCATATAGTTCAAAAAACACTAAATCAGTGAGCCAATAGATATAATGAAACGACTGTCCATATTGCTATCTATCATCATAATTCTTTTTATGAATTGTTCTGTCACAGAAGAAAAAGCTGTATCTATATCTGACTGGGAAAAATTGGCTTCACTCACGGCTTTAGGCAAAAGCGGTGTTGCAGCTCCTGTAACAGGTATATCAAACAATGTGCTGATTGCAGGTGGTGGTGCTGATTTTCCGGAAGCTTTGCCCTGGCTGGGCGGTAAGAAAAAATACTACGATGAAGTATTCATTTATGAGATGAAGGCAGATACGCTTATACAAAAAAGCAAGTCGTTTACGCTGAGCAATGCTGTTGCCTATGCAGCAAATTGCTCCACCGGTAATGCCTTAATATATGCAGGAGGAGAAAATGAAAACGGCATCAGCAACAAAGTTTTTGAATTAAGCTGGAATAATGATGCCGGTGAATTGAAGATAACAGGTTTGCCCGATTTACCACTTGCGCTTACCAATGCAGGCATGGTTGCCTGCAACGATCAGTTGATTATTTGCGGCGGAGAAACCGCAACTGAAACATCAGCCAAATGTTTTTCACTGAATCTTAAAGATATCGCAAGCGGATGGAAAGAGCTGGCACAGATACCAAAACCTGTTTCTCACATGGTGATGGCATTGCAGTCAGTGGATGGTAATGATTATATATATCTTTTAGGAGGGCGCTGTAAAAAGGAAACCGGCATCAGTGATTTGTATGATGATGTGTATGCGCTGGACATAAAGAAAAACAAATGGGAAAAGAAACCAGGCCTACCTTATGCTCTTACAGCAGGAACAGGTATCAGGCTGAATGATGAATGCATTGCTTTATTAGGTGGTGATACCGGGGAAACCTTTCATCAGTCAGAATTATTAAGCGCTGCCATTAAAGCTGAAAAGGATACCAGCCGACTTGCACAATTGAATAAGGAACGTATCGCTCTTTTAAACACTCACCCGGGCTTTAGCAGAAGGATATTGATATATAACAGTCGCACGGGTATTTGTATGGAAGAAGATTCACTACCTTTTCAAACACCGGTAACAACAACTGCCTTTGTATGGGATAAGAAAATTTTAATACCAGGAGGAGAAATAAGAGCAGGTGTACGCACGCCGGATATATGGTCTGCATACATCAACAATAAAAATTAATGATGAATTCAAAAAGATACCCGTGGATGGTGGTTGGTTTGCTATGGGTAGTAGCATTGCTGAACTATATGGACCGGCAAATGCTTTCTACCATGAAGCCCTCTATGCAGGTGGATATTGCCGAGCTGCAGTCAGCTACCAATTTCGGGTACCTGATGGCAGTGTTCTTATGGATATATGGGCTGATGAGTCCTGTGTCGGGTATCATTGCAGACAGAATGAACCGGAAATGGCTGATCGTGGTGAGCCTGTTCGTATGGTCTGCCGTAACATTTATGATGGGCTATGCTACGAGCTTTCAGCAGTTATACTGGCTTCGTGCAGTAATGGGCATTAGTGAGGCATTATATATTCCTGCAGGACTTTCTTTAATAGCAGATTATCACAGTGATAAAACAAGATCGCTGGCTATTGGCATACACATGACAGGGTTGTATATGGGGCAGGCCTTAGGCGGATTTGGCGCAACCATTGCTGATAAATATTCGTGGCAGGAAACTTTTCATTCATTTGGGCTGATCGGCGTTGTATATGCGGTTATACTTGTTTTCTTCCTGAAAGAATATAAACGACCGGCGTTGATTGCAGATGATAATGTTCCAAATAAAAAACCTTCTTTATTCAAAGGACTGGCAGTGTTGTTATCTAATATTTCATTCTGGGTAATACTGATGTATTTTGCCATCCCGAGTTTACCCGGCTGGGGTGTAAAAAACTGGTTGCCTACACTGTTCTCAGAAAATCTTCATATAGATATGACAACAGCCGGACCCATGTCTACGATCACTATTGCTGCGTCATCATTTCTTGGTGTCATCTTTGGCGGCATATTATCCGACAGGTGGGTACAAAAAAATATGCGCGGCAGGGTATTTACAAGCGCTATCGGTATTGCCTTAACTATTCCGGCATTATTATTTATCGGCTTTGGCAATTCCACATTCAGTGTAATGGGCGCTGCGCTTTGTTTTGGCTTTGGATTTGGTATGTTTGATGCCAACAATATGCCGCTGGTATGCCAGTTTGTGCAGCCGCAATACCGTGCCACGGCCTATGGACTGATGAATATGACCGGTGTATTTGCCGGTGCATTTATAACTGACCTGTTGGGAAAATCTACCGACGAGGGAAACCTGGGAAAAGATTTTGCCATGCTTTCCGTTGTGGTGCTTGTAGCGCTGGTTATACAACTCAGTATGCTGCGTCCCAAAGCGGAGACACAGAAATCATAGCTTGTAAAAAATATGACATGAAAAGAATTGCTTTATTTCGGTTATTCATTACTGTTATTTGTACCTGTACGGCATCTTTCATAGTATGCGCACAAAATGACGGGGTATTCAGTATTACAGCCTCCATAGTAAAAACGCCGGTGATGATCGGGGTTAAAGCAAGTCCCTTAACTCAATTAGATATTACCGTACCAACCGGAAGTAAAGGAGTTTCTATTCAAAAAATATTGTATACACTGAATAAAGAGGCGCTGGCTGCATTTGAAAAAATAGAAGTTTATGCTACCGGCCCTTTACAGGATTTTAATACCAGCCGGCGCTTTGCGTCTGTGGTACCTTCTTCCATTTCAGGCGAAATTCCATTTGATATCAACTTGCCTGCAGGTAAGCATCGCCTGTGGGTGAGCGCTACAGCAAAACCAGGCGCAAACATGGATGCTATAATAGAAGCAAGGGTAACACAGGTAGCAACCGATAAAAAGATATACACTATTGCAAAAGAAATTTCTTCTTTTAAAAAGCATACAGGTATAGCCATACGCAAAAAAGGAGATGATAAAGTGAACACCTATCGCATACCCGGCATAGTGAGTACAGACAAAGGGACACTGCTGGCTGTATATGATATACGATATAATAATTCAAAAGATCTTCCTGAAAATATTGATGTTGGTTTAAGCCGCAGCACAGATGGCGGCAGAACCTGGGAGCCTATGAAAATCATTATGGATATGGGAGAGCCACATGAGAACAATGGTATTGGCGATCCTGCAATTTTATTTGATCCTGTAACAAAGAAAACCTGGGTAGCTGCATTATGGAGTAAGGGCAATCGTTCTATTGCAGGCTCTGAGCCGGGCTTGTCGCCTGATACAACCGGGCAGTTTGTATTGGCAAGCAGCGATGATGACGGGCTTACCTGGTCAGCCCCTGTAAATATTACGGCGCAGGTAAAGAACCCTGTATGGCATTTGTATTTCCAGGGGCCGGGAAGCGGTATAGCCATGCAAAACGGAACGCTGGTTTTTCCTTCGCAATACTGGGATGAGCAACAAAAGCCCGGCATTCCGCATTCGGCAATTATATATAGTGAAGATCATGGAAACACATGGAAGAGTGGCATCGGCGCCAAATCAAATACAACCGAAAGCCAGGTTGTAGAAACAACTCCCGGCACCTTGATGCTGAATATGCGTGATAATCTCGGCAAATTCAGAAGCGTAGCTACCACCACTGATATGGGAAAAACATGGAAAGAACATGCTACTTCACGCAGCGCATTGGCAGACCCTGTTTGCATGGGCAGCTTTATTAAGACAAACATACCTGTGAAAGGAAAAATGAAAGATGTATTGTTCTTCAGCAATCCCAATACCGCCCTGGAAAGATATAATATGACGATTAAGGCAAGTCTTGATTTGGGTGAAAGCTGGTTGCCGGTAAATGAAACATTAATAGATGAAAATGAATGCTACGGCTATTCTTCACTGGTAAAAATTGATGACAATACTATCGGTATGCTGTATGAAGGGCGGGGTGATCTGTATTTCGTACGTATACCCATAACTGAAATTATTAAATAAATGTAGCAATGGCATATACTGCAGCGTATCTCCATACATTAAAAGATTTTTATAAAGACAAACTTTTAAATAATACGGTTCCTTTCTGGTTTCCGCGTTCTGTGGATGAAGTATATGGAGGGTTTTTATTAATGCGTGATGCAGACGGTTCATTAATAGATGATGACAAGGCCGTGTGGATACAGGGCAGGGCTACCTGGTTGTTGTCAACATTATATAATACCATTGAAAAAAAAGAAGAATGGCTGGCTGCCGCACGGTCAGGATATGAGTTCCTCAATAAATATTGCTTTGATACAGATGGGCAAATGTTTTTTCACATAACCCGCGATGGGCAGCCTATCCGCAAACGCAGGTATTTTTTTTCTGAAACTTTTTATGTTATTGCCGCCGCAGCTTATGCAAAAGCCGGTGGTGATGAAACAGCAGCACAAAATGCAAGACGTATTTTCGGCGATTGTATTGCTTATGCCACCGGGAAAAAAACACTGCCGTCAAAGTTTGCGGGTACACGCCCTTCAAAAGGCATTGGTGTACCGATGATCATGATGAACACTGCGCAGCAATTAAGAGAGACAATTGGTGATGAGCGTTGCGATGAATGGATCATGAAATGGATTGATGAAATTGAACGCGATTTTGTTAAGGATGATATTCGTTGTGTAATGGAGCAGGTGTCACCTGAAGGAAAAATTATTGACCATATTGATGGCAGAACCCTGAATCCGGGTCATGCTATAGAAGGCGCATGGTTTATTCTGCACGAAGCAAAATACAGGAACAATGATCAGCGCCTTATTGATCTTGGCTGCCGCATATTGGATTATATGTGGGAGAGGGGATGGGATAAGGAGCATGGCGGCATATTATACTTTCGTGATGTATACAATAAGCCTGTGCAGGAATACTGGCAGGATATGAAATTCTGGTGGCCGCATAATGAAACCATTATCGCCACATTGCTGGCCTATCAGCTTACCGGCAATGAGAAATATGCGCAATGGCATAAGCTGGTGCATGACTATGCCTATAGTCATTTTGCAGATCAGCAACATGGTGAGTGGTTCGGCTATCTTCACCGCGATGGCAGCATTGCACAAACAGCCAAAGGCAATCTATTTAAAGGGCCCTTTCATTTACCGCGGCAGGAATGGTATTGTTATAAAATGCTTGAAACAGATTTAGGATAGATCATGAAATATTGTATGCTGTTTATTGTTTTGCTGCCATTGCAATTGCTGGCACAATTACAGCTTGCGCCTGTATTTTCAAGCAATATGGTTTTACAGCGCGACCAGCCTGTACATATATGGGGCGTTGCAAAGCCAGGAGAGCAGGTTGTGGTGTCATTTTATAATCAACAATTCCAGGCGATAGCAGAAGGCGATTCGTCCTGGAATATAACATTGCAAAAATATGCGGCAGATCATCAGCCGCAACAGCTAACCGTATGCTATGCAGGGCAAACCATAACGCTTAACAATATTCTTATTGGAGATGTATGGGTTTGTATCGGTCAATCGAATATGGAATGGCCGATGCAGCGTGAATTGCATTATAAAGAACAAACCGGTAAAGCTCAATTACCAAACTTACGTTTTTTCAATCCCACCTATGCGGGTAAAAATATTTACGCGGCAGTTTTTCCTGATTCAATAGCGAAACGTTTAACGGCAAAAGATTTTTACAGCGGTGAATGGCAAAGTTCCGACAGCAATACTTTTAAAAACATGAGCGCTGTAGCCTGGTATTTCGGTAAAACGGTTTTGTCGGAAACGGATGTGCCACAGGGTTTGATCAATCTGTCAATCGGGGGTGCGCCGTTGGAAACATTCATCAGTGTAGAAGCCATGAAGCAACATCCTTTGTTTTCTGCAAAAGTAAAAGGCGACTGGCTAACCAATACTGCTATGCCCACATGGGTTAAACAAAGAGGAAAAGAAAATGTAGACGATCTTGAAGATGTGCCATCTGATGCATTGGGAAAAAATCATGGCTATAAACCCGGATTTGCATTTGCCGCCGGTATAGAACCTATACTGCAAATGCCTGTGAAGGGGATTCTTTGCTACCAGGGCGAAAGCAATGCGCAGGAAATAGAAAGGGTGATGGAGTATAACGCATTACAGGCTTTACTTGTTGAAGATTACAGGGCGAAATGGAAAAGCCCGGAGTTGCCATTTTATTATGTACAGTTATCTTCAATAGACAGCGCCCGGTATAAAAGTCAATTATGGCCGCAGTTCAGAAACGAGCAGCGCCGGTTTATGAGCTTAGTAAAAAATACAGGCATGGTGGTATCAAGTGATATCGGCGATTCAGGCAGTGTACATCCTTTAAATAAAAAAGATGTAGGAGAGCGGCTGGCAAAATGGGCGCTTCATGATATGTATAAAAAAAAGATGCTTCCTTCCGGCCCCATCCCTGTAAAGGCAGTCTTTCGCGGTGGTAATATAGCAGTATATTTTAAATATACCGGCAAGGAATTAACCACTTTTAATCAGGCTCCGTTAAAAGGATTTACTACTAATACCGATCCGCATGCTGCTGCCACTATCCATCGCCGTAAGATCAATATAAAAACAAATCAGAGACCTCATTATGTATATTATGGATGGTCGCCGTATACTGATGCCAATCTGATGAATGCCGAAAACCTTCCGGCGTCTACTTTCAGTTTGGAAGTAAAGTAGGTGATATTGTAGGCTAGTAGCCTTTTTTGAAAGACAAACCATGTAGAAAGCTATATATCGGGTGTATCTGGTATCTTGCTGAATTTTCCTTCAATCTCTTTTATATAAAGACCCGGAATTAAGAAAATTACGGGATATTTATTGACGCTTATTGTAAAGCATTTGATGTATCCGTATGGTATCTATTCAAAATCCTCTATAACTTATACCGCATGAAAATTGTTTTTACACTGGTTTTTCTTTTTGCTGCTATCGCCAATGCACAAACGATTCATGTTACCGATTACGGCGTGCAGCCCAATAGTTTTGCCGATGCTACAGGAGGCGTACAAAAAGCAATTGAAGATTGCCGTAAGCATGGTCAATCCACTATCGTTTTCCCGGAAGGCAGGTATGATTTTTGGACGGATAATGCCGTTGAAACCAGGTATTATATTAGCAATACTTCTTCGGAGATAGAAGTGCCGGAAAAGAAACAACGGGCAGGTCTTTTTTTTAAGAATCTTAAAAATATAACCATTGAAGCAAACAATGCTGTTTTTGTATTTCATGGTAAGATGATCACCTGGGTGATCGACAGCTGTGAAAATATAAGCATCAGGAATGTTTCAGTAAACTATGAACGCCCGGGCATGTCGGAAATGACCATCAAAGCAATAACACCAACCTCTGTTACGGCGGCTATTCATCCTGATTCAAAATTTGCCATCATCAACGGAAAACTGGAATGGTACGGAGAGAAATGGATAACCCGCAATTTCCATGCGGTGCTGGTGCGCCCGGAAGAAGGAACATTGTTTTACAGCAACTGGGCTCCATTCTTAAATAGCAAGGCGGAAGTAATTGCGCCACTTACCGTGCAATTCACCGGCGATTTTTCAACTATTAAAGCAAGGCCCGGAGATGTGCTTACCGTACGCGACCGCTACCGGGATTATGTTGGCGTGTTCCATAACCGTTCAAAAAATATCAGCCTTTTTAATGTGAAAATGCATTCCATGCACGGACTTGGCATTGTTTCGCAGTTTTGCGAAAATCTTTCTTACGACAGTGTTTTTGTTGAGCCGGCGGCAGACAGGATGATCGCTTCTTCGGCCGATGGTATGCATTTTTCCGGCTGTAAAGGACAGATCACTATTAACCATTGCAGGTTCCGGGGTATGCACGATGACCCTGTTAATGTGCATGGCACGCATTTGAAAGTAACGGAAATTATTTCCCCGGTTAAATTGAAGCTCCGCTTCATGCACCACCAAACATATGGTTTCCCCGCGTTTGCTACCGGCGATAGCGTAGCCTTTTTACATGCAGCAGCCTTGCAGATATTTGGTACAGGTGTAGTAAGATCTGCCAGCCTTATTAGTGAAAGGGAAATGATAGTGGAGATGCAGCAACCTTTTACGGATAAGCTTAAAGAAGGCGATGCCCTGGAAAATATTACATGGACACCTTCGCTTACCATCCAAAATTCAAGGTTTGAAGGCACTAACACACGCGGCACTTTAGTAACCACGCGCCGTAAGGTTTTAATTGAAAACAATGTGTATTACCGCACTGGTATGAACGCTATACTTATAGGAAATGATGCTTCGGACTGGTACGAATCAGGTCCTGTAACAGATGTTACGATCCGCAATAATCAATTTATTGAATGCGGGTATAACTCCGGCAGCAATAACTATATCATCAATATCAGTCCTGAGGCCCAGGTACTGGAGAAGGGGTATTATGTGCATCGTAATATAAAAATTGAGAATAATTATTTTAAAGTATACGACTACCCGGTGCTGCGGGCATATAGCACAAAAGAACTGGTTTTTAGTAATAACACAATTGAAAGATCTGATTTTATGACGGCAGGTAATAAAAGACCTTCCTCTCGTTTAATTGCCTGCACAGCGGTAAAGATTGATAAGAATATATTTAAAGATGATGAGCCTGAGATCGAGGTAGAAAAAATGAAAAGAAAAGATGTGAGAACAGATATTAAAAAGGTTTTGAGCGATGTGCAATAAAGGTTTACTAACCGGAGCGCGAAAGTCCCCACGAAGCTTCTCCTTCGGGTAATATGCGTGGGCAGAGTTCTGCGGCAGATGGGAATCAAAGATTGTAATTAAAACGCTTACCACATAAGGAAGATGTGGGAGGAGCGATGAATATACATCGCGGAGTTCAGCTTATATACAAAAGGCATGGAGTTGAAATGCTGCTGAGAACGAAAGTTGCCTTCGGTATTAATAGTAAAGCCGTAGTTTGCATAATCGATTACCACTGACACAACTGCATGGAATTTTTTCTTTAGTTTACTGGATAATTCATTTTGCATGAAAGAAAGTATGGAAAACCACCATCACCCTGATAGAGGCTGAATCTTATTTTCCTGTTCTCAATTGTGCTGATGCCATTTTCAACAGCGGTGTATAGCGAATATTCAACCGAAGAGCACATTCATCTTATTGCGCCATACACGGTATATATAATGAATATCTGCTTTACGGGCGCCATGAATTATGTTTTGCTGAATTATATCTACAATGAGAAAAATGGAATTTCTGAGTTTGTTCCTGATAAAAGAGCCAGGTTGCGGCAAAGCAGAGAATCATGGCAATACCGGCAGTATTCCTGATTTCATTACTGCTCACCTGGGTATGGCCTGATTGGGAAGAATGTTCCTTTTTGTAATACCTGTTGTAATACGAATGTTAGCTCCTGCCAGAAAGAAGGGAAAGATTAATTAACTGGCGCAGGTTCTAGAAAAAAGGCTGATACTGCGAGTCGATCTGGAAATACCGCAAACCCGTATCTTTTAATCTTTGTATATCTTTTTGTATTTCATCTTTACCCGCATCAGTTCTTTTATAGCGCCATTCATTCACTACGCCCACTGCCATTATATTATTTTTCTTTGCCCATATAACGTCTTCTTTTGTAAGGTTAGCGTCAAAAAGATAGTAATGTGCTGGACTATAGCCGGGCTTTTGCATATTTTCCTCTAACTGTTTGCGCGTACAGCTCAACTTTATTTTGCCTGTAAAAAATGGTGTAGATGCTTCAGTACCTATCATTAAAGCATTTTTATCAAGATTGTATTTTTTTAAAAGAGCAATTACTTTAGAGAACAAAACGGTATCATTCCCAGCTATTTTATTATCAATCATCACTCCTAATTTGCCGCTGCAAAACTGTAAGGCTTCTTCAAAACTTAAAACCTTACTGTTATTCTTATCACTGCTCAACCTGCTGATTTCCCTCCATGTCATTGCAGTAACCAAACTGTCATTCCCATAATATCTTTTAAAGCTGGCGTCATGTTGAATGATCAGTACACTGTCTTTGGTTAGCCGTAAGTCAATTTCCACCATTGAATAACCTTTTTTTGCGGCTGCCTGCATAGCAGGTAAGCTGTTTTCGGCATTCGTACTGTCCACTATGCCCCCGCGATGTGCGATCAACCGATAGTTTTGATTCGGATTTGTTTTGCCCGTTTGTGCGTGCAGATGAAAAATGCTGAGCGCAAAAATTGCAAACGTTTGAAATTTTCTACCGGCAAGAAAGAAAAGAATGTTTGTTACTTTGTATTTTATTAGGAGTATTTCTCGGTGAAGTAAAAAATTCATAATAAGGAAATATTAAACAGAAAATTGTTGAAATAGCAATGCTTAGCTTTGTTATGGTTATTATATCATTACATATATAACCCTGCTCTTTAGTATAGCTGCGCCTGGCTAAATGAAATTACACCAAAAAAATTCATTTCAGATTTTAAAGTATTTAGCGGCACTTTATATAACCTATAAAAGCCGCATATAACCAGAACTGATGCAGAATTATCAGTTATATACCGATGATGCCTTGCTCACGTTATTAAAAATAGATGACGGACAGGCTTTTAATGAAGTATATAACAGGTATTGGAAAATGCTTTTCAGTCTTGCATCATCCCGTCTCAGAAACACACATACCGCTGAAGATATAATACATGATGTTTTTGCCAGTCTCTGGAAAAATCGAAAAAATGCCGACATACATTCTCTTCAGCATTACCTTGCATCCTCTACACGCTACCTTGTATTTAAAGTAATTCGCAAAAATGCTCATGCGCATCAATATGCTCCCTCAGATCCTGATATAATATTTGAACCGGAAAATTCATTGCACAATAAATATCTCCTTGAATTTATAGCAAGAGAAGTGGATACATTGCCGGAGAAGTGCAGAATGGTTTTTAAATACAGTCGAGAAAAGGGTTTAACCAATAAGGAAATAGCATTGGAAATGAATATTACTTCAAAAACGGTAGAGAACCAGATTAACAAAGCCCTGCATCACCTGCGTTTTTCTATGAAGAAAATATTGATGATGTTGTAAAATAGGTTGCAGGTTGCAAGTTTCAGATTGTAAGTTACAAGTTACAGGTTTCAGGCAGGCACACCTACTTGCCAGCAACCTGCAACAATTTCATTAACAGCTTTGTGCTTACATACCAGCAACCAGTAAAAATATTTCCCCACTTCATGGGTGCTGCAGCATATTCGTGGCACTATACCATTACATGAAGCATGTGCCTGAGCATATACAAGCCCTCATTCAAAAAAGCCTTGAGGGATCTATTACTACAGATGAAAAGGTTATACTGGATGATTGGTATTATACTATTTCTCCTGAAGAAATGGCCATGTTTTCCGAAGAAACAGAAAACAGCATTGGTAAAAGAATAAAAAGCAGGCTTGACGATTATATCATTTATGAACGCATGGCTGCCAGGCATAAAAGGCAATCTGTTTTATTAAGGGCGGCCGTAGTGATTTCACTGGTAAGCGTATCATGCCTGCTGTATTATTTTATTGCAAACCGCAGCCGTGAAAAAAAAACTATACCGGAAGTAGCAGCAATAAAAGCTGTTAAGGATGTTTCGCCGGGCGGTACCAAAGCTACGCTTACATTAGGTGATGGCTCCATTGTTGTATTAGACAGCAGCTCAAACGGGCAGATCGGTCTGCAGGGTAATACAAAGGTGATAAAGCTCGATAATGGACAGTTGAAATATCAAAAGGGAAAAAATGGTGAGAATAATACTGCAGTTGTATACAATATCATTACTACACCTAGAGGAGGCCAGTACCAGGTAGTATTAGCTGATGGTTCTGTGGTTTGGCTGAATGCTTCTTCTACTTTAAAGTTTCCTACTGAATTCAGGGATAGTTTGCGGGAAGTAGAAATAACCGGCGAAGCTTATTTTGAAGTAGCACATAATGCGTTAAAGCCTTTCAGGGTAAAAGTAAGAGATATGTATGTGAATGTACTGGGCACCAGTTTTAATGTAATGGCTTATGATGATGAAGCCTCCATCAATACAACTTTGCTGAAAGGTTCATTAAAAGTAAGCAGTGGAGAAAATTCAAAACTTATAAAGCCCGGGCAACAAGCTAAATTAAATGGCAAAGGCAATTTTCAATTGATTCCTGATGCAGATGTTGAAGAAGCAGTAGCATGGAAAAACGGTAAGTTTTCTTTTAACAGCGCGGATATAAAAGCAATAATGAGGCAGGTGGAAAGATGGTATGATGTTGACGTGATTTTTGAACGTGAAGGTGATCTGCATTTTACCGGGGAGCTCAGCAGGTTTGTGAATGTATCGCAACTGCTGAGAAAACTGGAGCTGACCAATGAAGTTCATTTCAGGATCGAAAAAGGGCGAATAACTGTTTTGCCCTGATCATTATAAAGATTGTGTTATCCCTAAAATTAATTTAAACAAAACTAACAAGGTTATGGATCGATCTTCTATTCCAATCTGCTCGTCAAAAGGCAGGCTACTGCGCGCAATACGGATAATGAAGTTTACCGCTTTTTTTATTATGGCGGTTTGTCTCCGTGTTGATGGGAAGGCTTATTCGCAGGAAATAAACCTTTCTTTAAAAAATGTTCCTATATCAAGAGTACTAAAAGAAATTCAGAAACAATCAGGCTACCAGTTTTTGTATTCAGATGAAATATTGCGTGGAGATAAACGTATTGATGTTTCATTGAAGGATGCAAGCATTCGCGAGGCACTTGAAAAATGTATTACTCCTGAAGGACTTGATTTTGTTATTGATGACAAAACAATCATCCTGAGAAGGAAAACAGTTGTTCAGCATAAAGTTCCCGAAGAACCGAAAGCTATAGATATTACCGGGCGGATCATGAATGATAAAGGCGAGCCGGTATCCGGTGCTTCTATTGTAATTAAAGGAACCAATACAGGCGCAAGCTCTGATGCATCCGGTAATTTCAGGTTGCAGACTTCGCAGAACAGGGTTACGCTTGTTATATCATCTGTGGGATACGAAACAAAAGAGGTAACAGTTACAGGTGACAGTCCTGTAAATATTGTGCTCTCTCCAAAAGAAACCACGGCAGAAGAAATAGTGGTGATCGGTTATGGTACACAAAAGAAAGTAGATGTTACCGGCGCAATTTCTACTATTAAAGCTGCTGATGTAAACCAGGGCATTAATCAATCCGCATCACATGCATTACAGGGGCGTGCGGCTGGTGTAACTGTTATGCAAAATTCCGGTGCACCAGGAGAAGGGGTTGAAATACGTGTAAGGGGTTCCAATTCTATTAACGATAATAGCCCGCTGTATGTAGTAGATGGTATCATCTCAGGCGATATCAATGGTTTAAATCCTGCAGATATAGAAAGTATTTCTGTATTAAAAGATGCTGCTTCTGCTGCTATATATGGATCTCGTGGGGCTAATGGCGTAGTGATAGTAACAACAAAAAAGGGTAGAAGGGATCAGAAAACATCCATTTCTTATAATACCAGTCATGGTATACAACAGGCATGGAGAATGCCAAAAGCCCTGAATGCGGAGGAAAGAAATCTTATTCATAAAGAAGCGTTGACCAATGATGGCACAGACCCCGGAGATGCTGTATGGAATTATTATAATGATCCTGATAATGCTGTTACCAGAACAGACTGGTTTAAAGAAATATTAAAGCCTGCTTATATTTCCAGCCATGACCTGGCGATAAGAGGAGGCTCCAGCCGTTCCAATTATTCATTTAGTTTAGGATACCTGGATAATAATGGTATTGTGATGGGTACCAATTTTAAACGGTATAATGTGCGGATTAACAGCCAGCACGAATTGTTTAAAAATTTAACATTCGGTGAAAATATCTATGCTGTAATAACCAATCAAAAAGCTGGAGAGTTTCGCGGTGCGTATGATGGGGTGTTAAGTTCAGCGCTGTTCAACTTTAGAAATATACCGGTATACACAGATAAAGCAAACGATATTTATGGCACACCTTCCGGTGATTTTCCTAATCCTGTGGCATCGCTTAATAGCAGGGATAACAGGAACAAAGGCATAGGTATAAGCGGAAATGCCTACCTCGAATATAAGTTCCTTGGTATGTTTACCGCCAAAACAGATTTTGCCTATAGCCTTGGTTATGGCAAAAACAAAAACTTTGTTGCTATTGCACAAGGCGGAGGCAGAGGCCTTAACCAAAAGAATTCGTTGTCAGAATACTTTGCTACCAATAATACATGGATATGGAACAATACGTTAACTTTTGACAGGAACTTTGAGCAACACCATGTGTCAGCTCTTATAGGAATGTCGTCTGAAGCCGGGTATAATGACTGGACATCGAGTGGAACAGCTAATGATTTCAGCAACCAGGATGCAGCGCTCAGGTACTTTAATAACGCCGGATCATTTCCTAATCATGTAACCGGCAGTGCAGATGATTATTCATTAGTAGGATATTTTGGAAGAGTCAGTTATGCATTTGAAGATAAGTATTTGCTTGCTGGTAATATCCGCCGCGATGGTTCTTCAAAATTCGCTCCTGAATATCGTTGGGGTACTTTCCCTTCTGTTTCCGCTGGTTGGAGAGTTTCGAAAGAAAATTTTTTCAAATCACTCGACAATATTATATCTGATCTTAAAATCAGGGGAAGCTGGGGTCAGTTAGGTAACGATAAAATACCCAACTATCAATTCTATAGCACCGTGGGCAGTGTTGAATCTCCTACTTTAAATGGTGAAGCCTTTACTGCTTTAGCCCAGAGCCGTATGGCCAATACGACTATCAAATGGGAAGTAACTACACAAACCGATATAGGTATTGATCTGGGTTTTATGCACAACAGGTTAATCGCAAGTGTAGATTATTACAACAAAAAAACCACCGACATCCTTGTGCGGGTGCCCCTGCTGTCATCATATGGTGTGAATACAGCACCTTTTCAAAATGCAGGTGTGGTGTCTAATAAAGGATTTGAGTTCAGCGCTACTTTCAGGGATGCAGGCAAGGGCAAACTGGGCTATGAAATTACAGCCAATGTAGCTACTGTTAAAAACAAGCTGGAGACACTTGGCGTAACCGGCGCTAACCAAATATTTACTTCTGATTACAAGAATACACAGGTAGGCAGAATGGCAGAAGGCGAAGCGTTAGGACATTTCTATGTGCTGCAATCAATGGGGATATTTCAAACACAAAGTGAAATTGATAGTTACGTAGATAAGGATGGTAATAAAATTCAGCCTGCCGCTGTTCCCGGAGATTTAAAATTCCAGGATACAAATAAGGATGGTGTGATAAGCGCTGATGACCGTGTTAATGCCGGTAACAGTTTTCCTCAGTTTACGTATTCATTAAATGCCTCTTTGAATTATGGCGGGTTTGATATGAATATGATGTGGAGCGGAAGCCAGGGTAATAAAATATTCAACGGGTTAACACTTGGCGGTAAACTAATGCAGGGAACCGGTTATAATAACAGTGTGGATATATTAGACAGATGGACGCCGGATCATACCAATACGGATATTCCACGTGTTTCTATTAAAGATCTCAATAATAATCATACGTACAGTACTTTTTATATAGAAGACGGAAGTTTTTTACGTATGAAATATTTATCCTTTGGATATACGTTTAATAACAGCTTGCTGGGCCCCAACATTTCAAAGCTGAGAGTGTTTCTTACTTTCCAGAACCTCATCACTATCACCAAATATTCAGGCTTTGATCCTGAAATTGGCTCTGACGTAGGCGTGAACGCCAATATGTATGGCGTAGACAGGGGCGCATATCCGCAGGCAAAAGCATATATCCTGGGAATAAACTTTAATTTTTAATTTTTTGCTATGAAAAAGTATATAGTATATATATTGATGGTAAGTCTTTTAACGGCTTGCTCAAAAGATTTTCTCAATAAAGAACCGCACGAATTTACAGACGCGGTATTCTGGAAAACAGCAGAACAGGCAGAATCCGCACTGGGTGGCGTTTATACTCCGCTGCAGGGTGAGGAAGCATTGGGTGGTGAAGAATGGTGCGGTATGGAAGCATTCAGCGATATCGGCTATATGAATGACAATTATTCGGATTTTATTGCAATGACAGAATTCAGGGCTGTACAGAATACTGAAAATGATCTTAGTCTTAACAGTTACAAATCGTATTACCAGGTAATTAAAAGAGCTAATGACGTATTATATAATGTGCCGAATATTGAAATGGATGAATCGCAGAAAACGCGCATTTTGGGCGAAGCAAATTTCCTGCTGGCTTTTGCCTATTTCCAGGAAGTGATAAGATATGGCGGTGTGCCCATCTATGATCCGGCTAATACGGAATCTGCTTTAGTACGTGCAACTGCAGACCAGGTTTGGACCGTTATTGAAACAAGTTTAAAAAACGCTACTACCCAACTGGCGTTTAACCATGAAGAAGGCCGACCTGGTCAGGGAGCTGCCTGGGGATTGCTGGCAAAAGTATATGCATACCTTGGACGATGGCAGGATTGTAAAGACGCTGCTGAAAAAGTGATCAGCTCTGGTAAGCACAACCTGTATCCTGTATATAGTGATCTGTTTACTTTAGAGCACGATAACGAAAGCGAAATGCTTTGGGTGCTTGGAGCCAGGCTTAATTCTTATCCTATTACCCCGATCCTGTATTTGCCTAACAATGTATGGGGTGGTACACAACCGGACAATGATGAGCCGGTGGGAGAGGGTTGGCGCCTGGTAAGCGCTACCAATGCTTTTTATAATACCTATCAACCGGGAGACAAAAGAAAAAAAGCTACGGTTGCCAAACGTAATGTAGACCAGGTTACCTATAATGGCATCACCGCTACGCTGATAGCTCCCAACAATCAATCGGAAGTAGTTTGTACAAAATTCATGCAGCCTTATGCACAGAGTTATACAGGCTGGGCTGCAGGTTTAAATGTGCCCGCATTGAGATATGCTGATATATTGCTACTGCATGCAGAAGCCATTATGAACCTTAACGGCGGTGGACCTGAAAACAGAACAACCGGTGTTGCTGCTGCAGCTACATATTTCAACCTGGTAAGAGAAAGGGCAGGACTTGATCCTATTGCCGCACCAACATTTAACGACCTGATGTACGAAAGGAAAATGGAACTGGCATTTGAAGGTGGCGACAGGCATTTTGACCTGGTGAGATGGGGATTGGCTGCTGAAGTATATAATGCCCTGCCTGCCGAAGGTACATACAAGCCTAAAAGAACTTTTGTTCCCGCTACGCATAACCTGTTGCCTTACCCGCAGCAGGAAATTGATAACAGCAACGAATCTCTTAAACAAAATCCGGGTTATAATTAATTTAACCCTGATGCTGCAGGCTGGTAAAAAGTATTTTCTTATGAATACCTGTTAAAGAATCGCCCGGTAAATTTACCGGGCTTTTTTATGTGGCATTATCGATTTAAGTTTTTCCTCGTTTATTACTATACCCAAACCAGCATTTGTGCCGTTAGCTGTTAATACCTGTAATTAATTTCAGAAGCCGGTTAATAGTTTTTACATTTAGTCATGAGGCATAAATATAAGTTTGATGATAATGATGAGTTTTATTTTATCAGTTTTGGAGTAGCATGAGCGACACAAGAGAGACGCCTGCGCCTGAATATTGCTGGAGCTAACACCATTGCCGGATGCACCTGTGTATATATCAGCAATACAAAAAACAGAATTATACGTTTTACTTCTTCCGGGTTAAAGATCAGATTATACAATAGCTGAAAAAAATCCTGTGGTTTCAATAACAGCTTCAATAAGTTCAGTATCCGGCAGGTAAAAGATTAGTATAGAAATGCTCCGCATTTTAAATTCAATATTCCTAATTTTGCCACCGTGAAACTGTGGCTGGCTTTTATATTATTATTGATAGCTGTAACGGCAACCATTACTCCATGCTGTACAGATGATGATTGCGCCCAGGAAATTACCCGGCCGGAAAACCATTCACATAAAGAAACAGGCACCTGTTCTCCGTTTTATTCCTGCAGTACCTGCGCTGCTTCTGTTGATCCTGTTTTTCAAAAGTTGACGGTTACTGATCCTCCTTCAATATTAATTGAGCATACTTCGTTTTATCTGTACCGGTTAGGCAGTTACTCTTCCACGCTTTTTCAGCCACCGCGAATTGTTTAAAGAAATACCAGGTAGCATAAAGGAATTATTGCCAACTCATTTATCTTAAAATAAATCATGAAATATTTTTTTGCAGGAATATTCCTGTGCTGTTTTGCATTAACAGTACAGGCACAACATACATTTAAAGCTATTATCAAAGGTGGCGAAAAGCAGGTAGTGCTCGAAGGCTCCACCGTAACATGGAAAGAACAAAATAAATCTTTGATTGCGGATTTTGCCGGCACAGTAATATTTACCCATATCCCTGCCGGGCAGCAAACATTTATTATCAGCTATACCGGTTTCCGGGAAAAAATACTCACAATTACTTTTCCTTTATCTTCTTCAGTGCCAATGGAAATAATTCTGGAAGAAGAAGAGGAGGAAGAAGAAATTATTGTAACTGCTACAAGAACCAGCCGTACAATTGCCAACCTGCCCACAAGAACTGAAGTGATCTCCGGTGAGGAGCTGGATGAAAAAAGCAATATGAAACCCGGCGATATCCGTATGATGCTGAGCGAAAGCACAGGTATACAAACACAGCAAACTTCTGCTACTTCTTTTAATGCAGGTATTCGTATTCAGGGACTGGATGGTCGCTACACGCAGATCCTGCGCGATGGCTATCCTTTGTACGCTGGATTTTCCGGAGGTTTGTCTTTGTTGCAGGTTGCGCCACTGGATTTAAAGCAGGTGGAAGTGATCAAAGGTTCTGCCTCTACATTATATGGTGGTGGCGCAATTGCAGGACTGGTAAACCTTGTGTCTAAAACACCGGGAAAAGAAAGAGAATTGAATTTTCTTGCGAATGCTACTTCTGCAAAAGGCCTGGATTTAAGTGGTTTCTACAGTGAGCGTTATGGTAAACTGGGGCTTACCATATTTGGTTCCCGTAATAGTAACGGCGCTTTTGACCCTGCAAAAATCGGGCTTACAGCCATTCCAAAGTTTGAGCGATACAGCGTCAATCCCCGACTCTTTTTCTATGGTAAAAATACTAAGGCAGATATTGGGGTGAGTTTTATTACAGAAAACCGCATTGGCGGTAATGTAAATTATATTCAAAACGGTGGTATGGGATATTATGAAGAAAATAATACAGATCGTATAACCACACAGTTTGGCATTGCGCATAAGGTAGACGAGCATGCTACCATTCAGCTAAAGAGTAGTTACAGCAGGTTTAACCGTTCCATAGCCATCCCAACGTATAGGTTTGATGCATTGCAGCAAGCCTCTTTTACAGAGCTCACCTGGAACCGAAAGGGTGATGCAGCAGACTGGGTAGCCGGTGTCAATTTCATAACGGATGATCTCGCTGAAAAACAACAGTCCACAGAGCCGCTCCGTAATTATCATTACAATACTTTTGGTGTATTTGTGCAGAATGCCTGGACGATAACGGAAAAGCTTATACTTGAAACCGGTTTACGTGGTGATTACGTGAATGAATACGGACTTGAAGTACTGCCAAGGGCTTCAGCTATGTACAGGATCAGCCGGCAGGTAACCATGCGGTTGGGTGGTGGCTATGGCTATAAATCACCTACTATTTTTACAGAAGAAACAGAGCGCATGCAGTTCAGGTATATTCTTCCTGTTGATATCAATCGTACCCGTAATGAGAGGTCAGTGGGAGGCAACTGGGACATAAACTACCGCACACATATAGGCGGTGTTGGTTTCAGTATCAACCATCTGTTTTTCTATACCCGTTTAAACCGGCCACTGGTATTGGTAAATGCCGGCAACAACCGGTTGAGCTTTGAAAACGCTGCAGGTTTTATTGATACAAAGGGTATGGAAACCAACCTGAAATTCACTTACGCAGATTTTAAATTGTTTATCGGTTATACTTATACCAATGCCCACACACATTTTAACAGCAAGCAATGGTTGCCACTAACGGCAAAGCACAGGCTCAATAATGTGCTGATGTATGAAGTTGAAGAGAAATGGAAAATAGGACTGGAAGCTTATTATTACAGTCGTCAGCAGCTGAATGATGGCGCTTATGGCAAATCGTACTGGATCACCGGGCTGATGATTGAGAAGCTCTGGAAACATTTCTCCCTCTTTTTAAATTTTGAAAACTTTACCAATACCCGCCAGACGAGATTTGATACTATTTATACCGGCTCTATTGATAACCCGGTTTTTCGGGATATTTATGCCCCGGTGGAAGGTTTCGTAGTGAATGGTGGAATTAAAATTAAACGCTGATAGTGGTATCTCAAAACAGGCAGTTCTCAGAAACTGCCTGTTATATACTTTTTTATCACAGCGTTGTGTAAGCATTGGTTCTTCAATAGCGGGAGTTTTCCGTGAGGTCTCTCCTCCAGGAATGTGCGTTGGCAGGACTCTGTGGTGGAAGGAGAATCAAAGGCTTGCCACATAAGGAAGATGCAGTAGAGGCGATGAGTATATCTCGCAGCGTTCAGTGTATACACAAAGGTCCGGAGTTGAAACGCTGAGAAGAACCCAGGCTGAGCACAGCACCGCGGTTTGTATTCTAGGATATATAAACGACCAAATTTATTTTCAAATCAGGCAACATTTGCATACTTGTCCACATATTTTTCCCCACGTTTGATAACAGCGAACATCCGTAAAATGAGCTTAAATCTTAT
>Ga0066256_1000461_pt1 | contig 111960 bp, 105 predicted proteins | sample ThiBio_1000_biof_FD_87107 | JGI IMG/M metagenome (GOLD analysis project Ga0066256, IMG submission 87107) | Wastewater bioreactor microbial communities from Cape Town, South Africa - Thiocy_expt_1000_biof (version 2) | ecosystem: Engineered > Bioreactor > Thiocyanate-remediating >... | reverse complement strand
CTGACTTCATCCCCTCTCCACCCGCTCGCCAAAACGAACGGATGGTCGCAGATCGACTTCACGAGGGGGGTCAAAATTGGACGCCGATCCTCCCGTCTACGGGGTCAAAATTGCATGCCGATTCACATCCTCGCGGGCGCGGCCCTAGGAATCGGGTCCGACACTGGTCGCATGCTGTTTGGCTCGGGCCTGATTGTACTGGCGCTCTGGTTGCTTCGATATGATGTGGCGACGCGGACGGTGCGGTTCGACGGACGCGCGCGCTTCTTCGCTCTGGCGATGCTGGCTGGATACCTTTGGCTGCCGGTCTCGGGGATGATCCTGGTGCTCGGCATCGATGCGCCGCTCGCCTATGACGCGCTGCTGCATTCGATCCTGATCGGGTTCGTGATCTCGATGGTCTTTGGTCACGCCCTCATCATTCTGCCGGCCGTGGCTGGCGTCAGACTTGCATACCATCCGGCGCTCTATGTGCCGTTCGCCACCCTACACTTGTCGGTGCTGCTGAGGGTTACCGGTGACCTCATGGAGCTTGAGGGACTTCGCCAATCGAGCGGCCTTGTCACCGTCCTCGCCGTCCTGGGCTTTGCGTTGACCAACATGATCACCGCACGGATCCGGAGGGGGCGGCCCTAGAGGCCGTCCCACGCCACGGACTGCGCCGAGGTCCCCAGATCAAGCAGATCGATCGCGCGCGCGGCCAGGGCATCGACAATGTCCTCGACCGTTGCTGGTCGCAGGTAGAAGGCAGGAACCGGTGGCGCGACAATCGCTCCCATTTGCGTCGCCTGCAGCATCGATCGGATGTGCCCCAGGTGCAGCGGGGTCTCGCGCGTGAGCAATACCAGCCGCCGCCGTTCCTTGAGGTGCACGTCCGCCGCGCGTGTCAGCAGATTGTCGCTCATGCCGTGGGCGATGGCAGAAAGGGTGCGCATCGAGCAGGGGGCAACGATCATACCAGCGGTTCGGAAGGACCCACTGGCTATGCGGCTACCCACCTCCTCGATGTTGTAACGTGCCTCGGCCAGATCCCAGGCCTGCGCAAGCGCCGAGTCGCCCACTTCGTACCGTAGGGTCTTCTCACCCGTGGCGGTAATGACCAGGTGCCGCTGGACGCCGTTGATTGAACCCAACCGCTCCAGTATGCGTAAGCCGAGGGCCGCCCCCGAGGCGCCGGAGATGCCAATCACGACATGGCGTGTCATATGACCTTTCCTCCAGATCCTAGCCCCAGGCTGTCCCAGATCGAATCCACCCGTGCGGCGACATCGGGGCTCATGGCGAGAACCTCACCCCACTCCCGGTCTGTCTCCGCCCCGATCTTGCGAGTCGCGTCGAGGCCGAGCTTGCCGCCCAAGCCGGGCCGCGGAGAGGCGAAGTCGAGGTAATCGATTGGCGTGTCGTCTATCCGCACAAGGTCGCGCGACGCATCGAAGCGAGTGGAGATGGCCCAAATCACGTCGGCCCAGTTTCGAACGTCGATGTCGGGATCGACCACGATGATCAGCTTGGTCATGCTGAACTGCGGCAGGATCGACCACAGCCCCATCATCACCCGCCGGGCCTGTCCCGGATAGCGCTTGCGGATCGACACAACGATGGCTCTGTAGGAGCACGCTTCCGGCGGCAGCCAGATAGCTTCGATCTCCGGAAAGGTCAGTTTGACCAACGGCGCAAAGAGCTCCGTCATCACCTCGGCCATTACCGATGGTTCGTCTGGCGGCCGGCCAGTGAAGGTCGACAGATAGATCGGCTCCGCGCGGCTGGTGATGGCGCTGAGTTGCACCACCGGGAAGGGCTGCACGGCGTTGTAGTAGCCCGTGTGATCACCGTAGGGTCCCTCTGGTGCCACCTCGGTCGCGGAGACGGTTCCTTCGAGGACGATTTCGGCGTCCGCCGGGATTGGCAGGTCGACCGTCAGCGCCTGAGCGATGCGCGTCCGGCTGCCACGCAGCACGCCCGCGAAGGCCAGTTCGTTCATGCCGTCCGGCACGGGCATGACGGCTGCCAGTATCGTCGCCGGATCGGCCCCGATCGCGACTGCAACGGGCATGTCCCGGCCGATGGCCTGCCACAGGGAATGGTGCCTGGCCCCACCTCGGCTCGGCAGCCAGCGCACCAGCAGACGGCTGCTATCGAGTACCTGCATGCGGTAGATGCCGACATTGATATCGGCAGGGTCGTGCGGCGCGCGCGTGATCACCAGCGGCCAGGTCACCAGCGGCGCCGGCTCACCCGGCCAGCACCACTGGATGGGCAGGTTAGCCAAGTCGATCTCGCCGGCCCTCCATTGCCGTTGCTGAACGGGCGGCCGACCGACCTGGCGGACACCCATGGCCAGAGCGGCCTTGGCGGCGGGCAGACGGCCCAGGGCTGCACGCAGGTTGCCGGGGACGCTGGGTTGGCGCAGGAACGTCAGCGTTTCCGCGATCCCGGAAATTGCGTCGGGCTCAACGCCGAGGCCGAGGGCAACGCGCCGTCTGGTGCCGAACAGGTTGACCAGAACGGGCATCGCCACCCGTTTGCCGTCGCCCCCGATGACCTGGTCGAACAACAGTGCAGGGCCAGCTTGGGCGAGGACGCGACGATGAATCTCGGTCAACTCGTGCACGAGGCTTACGGGGCGCGAGACGCGGTGTAGCTCACCGAGACGGTCGAGCGTTTCGATGAATGGCCTGAGACCCGTCGCCGTCATGTCCGCCAGCCTGATCACCGGATGGGTGGCTGATGCACCAATCAAAAGCGCATGTCTTTGTGCCAGATCAAACACGCATCGAAACAAACGCCCTAGAAGTGGGAAACACCATGGCGAGGACAGTGCCAATGGACCTGCCACGTTTCGTCCGTCTGCTGCTGCGGCCCATGCCAGTCGCTGCGATTCAACTTGTCGCCCAGGCGAGCCTCGACAGAGTGGTGGCCCGGCATCCGCAACTGTTCGATCGATTGCGAGAGTACGAGAACAGACGTTTCGCCATCGTCGCCACCGACCTGGGGCTCTGTTTCATTGTCGTGCCGCGCTCGCGCCGGGTCAGCGTCCAGCGCGGCACGAGCGTCCCCAAGGCGGATGTTCGCATTGCGGGCAGTCTGCTCACGCTGCTGTCGCTGGCTGAGGGCAGGCTCGACGGCGACGCCGAGTTCTTCGCCCGCGGACTCAGTATCGAGGGGGACATGGAAGCGGCACTAGCGCTGCGCAACGCGATGGAGGACTGCAGGCTCGATCTGCCCACGGATCTCGGGTCGGCCGCCGGGCCACTGAGCCGCCCGGTGGAACGGGGGCTGAGCGGTATCCGCTCCTACCTCCTGTCGCACGGAGGGGACCGATGGAACTGATCTGCCCTGCAGGTACACCGGCCTCGTTTCGCGACGCCGTCGAGGCGGGCGCCGACGCAGTCTATTGCGGGTTCCGGGACGAGACGAATGCGCGCAACTTCCCGGGGCTCAATTTCAACGCCCAGGAATTGACCGAGGCGGCGACCCATGCGCGCGCCAATGGTGTTTCGACCCTGGTCGCGATCAACACCTATATGCGCGCCGGCGCCGAGGAGCTCTGGTACCGCGCGGTCGACAATGCCGCCACCGCCGGCGCGGATGCCATCATCGTGGCCGATCTCGGGCTGCTGGCCTATGCCGCCGAACGCCATCCGGCCCTGCGCCGGCACCTCTCGGTGCAGGCGGCGGCTGCCAATGTCGAGCACATCAACTTCCTTGTCGATGCATTCGGCATCAAGCGCGTCGTGCTGCCCCGCGTGCTGACCGTGGCCGAGGTCGGCGCGATCTGCCGCAAGGCCAGATGCGAAACCGAAGTGTTCGTGTTTGGCGGCCTCTGCGTCATGGAGGAAGGCCGGTGCTCGCTGTCGTCCTATGCGACCGGCAAGTCGCCGAACATGGATGGCGTCTGTTCGCCGGCAAGCCATGTCCGGTACCGCCAGGATGGCAGCGACATGGTCTCAGAGCTTGGCGATTTCACCATCAACCGGTTTCCAAAGGATGAGCCGACCGGCTATCCGACCCTGTGCAAGGGCCGTTTCGTTGCGGGAGGAACAGCTGGCTACGTCTTCGAGGACCCGGCGAGCCTCGATGTCCTTACGCATCTGGAGGCCCTCGCGAGGTTCGGTGTGTCTGCACTCAAGATCGAGGGGCGGCAGCGGGGACGCGCCTATATCGCCCAAGTGGTGCGCGAGATCCGCAATCGACTCGATGGTCTCGCCGCAGGCGAGCAACGGGAGGATGGAGCAACGCTGCGCAAGCTCAGCGAGGGCCAGCGCACGACCCAGGGCAGCTACGACAAGCGCTGGAGGTGACTATGGCTGCCGGACATAGGATCGGGCTGACGCTTGGGCCGCTGCTCTATCTGTGGGACCAGCCCAGCTGGAGTGATTTCTACCGGCGCGTCGCCGACGAGGTGGAAGTGGATACTGTCGTGCTGGGCGAGATCGTGTGCTCGAAGCGGGACCACTTTCACGCCGGTGCAATCGAGCGGATCGCCGAGCGGCTGACCGCCGCAGGCAAGAGGGTGAGACTGGGGTCGCCGGCCCTGGTCACAATAGAGCGGGAGGCTAAGACCGTTCGCCAGCTCGCCGCACGTTCGGACTACGAGCTGGAGGCCGGCGAATTGTCCGCTCATGCAGCGATGGAGGGGCGGCCGCACGCGATCGGGCCTCTGGTCAATGTGTATAATGCCCCAACCGCCAAGGTGCTCGCCGCTCGGGGTGCGGTGTCGATCTGCTTGCCCCCTGAACTCCCCCTCGCATCGATGCGAAGCATCATCGCGGGCGCGCCCGACATCGCCTTCGAGGTCTTTGCATTCGGCAAAGTGCCCCTCGCCATCTCGGCGCGCTGCGCCCATGCGCGCAACAAGGGATTGGTCAAGGACAACTGCCAGTTCGTGTGTGGCGAAGATCCCGACGGGCTGCCCGTGGACACGCTCGATGGCCAGCACTTCCTGGCGCTCAACGGAGTCCAGACCATGTCAAGCACATGCCAATCCTTGATCACCGACGTGCCGGCACTTGCCGATGCCGGTGTCCGCTCGCTCCGCCTCTCGCCACAAGTGTGTGACATGGTTCGCGTGGCAGGGCTGTTCCGATCCGTTGCCGATGGCCGCCTCGAGCCGGAAGCGGCACATTCCCAGCTAAAGCAGTGCTACCCCACCGCCGCCTTCTCGAACGGCTTCCTGCATGCGGTGCCGGGTCATCGGCTCATCGGAGACAGGCTTAGCGCATTGTGATTGCTGTGGCGGTTGCCGAGTATCGAGCGGTCAGCTCGACGGCCTGAACGCAGCCACGAGCGACTCGTGTGTCTCGATACGGCCCGCCCCGATCAGATCGAGGCAATATGGTACTGCTGGAAAGACAGCGGCGAGGCAGACCTCGATCGATCGCGGTTTTCCAGGCAGGTTGATGATGAGCGTCTTTCCGCGAATCCCGGCGATCTGGCGCGAGAGTATGGCGGTCGGCACCGTCTCGAGACTAACTCGGCGCATCAATTCGCCGAAGCCGGGAAGTTCCTTGGCCACAACAGACGACGTCGCTTCAGGAGTACGGTCACTTGGCGATGGGCCGGTCCCACCTGTCGTCAGGATCAGGTCCGCGGCAGCGTGATCGCAAAGATCGAGGAGCGCGTGCCGCACCGATTCCACGCCGTCAGGAACCAGGCGCCGCTCCGAGACCCATTCAGTCGCGATGACTCGCTTGAGCCACTCCTCTATCGCCGGTCCACCGAGGTCTTCGTACTCGCCGCGGCTCGCCCGATCGGAGACCGTCAATATCCCGATACGCACCATGCCTAACCTCCGAGCACCGACATGTGCCGGCCGATACCGTTGACGCCCGCCTGTCCAATGCGAAAGCCGTGGCGCTCAGGTTTTCGCCTCAACGCGTCACGGATCGCAAGATCCAGCTGTCGCGCGGGCTCAGCGCTCGCAAGCGCCGGGCGGAGATCAACCGAGCCTTCGTGTCCCATGCATGTGTAGAGGCGCCCGCTGCTCCCCACGCGCACGCGATTGCAGGACGCACAGAAATTGCACGAGAGCGGCGTGATGAAGCCGAGCAGGCCGCCAGTCTGTTTTACCTCGACATACTGCGCCGGCCCCCCGCTCTTGCGCTCGAGCGCTGAGAGACTCCACTTATTGGACAGATGCCTGCGGAACTCGGTCAGCGAAAGGTACTGACTGACGCGGGAGACGCCGGTATTGCCCAACGGCATTGTTTCGATCAGCGCCAGCGCCATGCCGCGACTGTGCGCGTAGAGCAGGAGCGGTTCGAACTGTTCTTCAATGACGCCGCGGAGGGCAACCGTATTGATGCGGATCGAGAGGCCAACAGCGCGAGCCGCCTCGATGCCCTCGAGGACGTCCGAAAGCTCTCCGCCGCGCGTGATTTCGCAGTACTGGTCGGGGTCAAGCGTATCGAGGGACACATTGACCCGTGTCACACCACACCCCGCCAACATTTCGGCGAGCCGGGCCAACTGTGAACCGTTGGTCGAGACCGTGATCTCATCGAGCCGTCCCGAGGTCACGTGCCGGCCAAGGCCTCGCAGGAGTTCCGGTAGGTCCTTACGCACCAGCGGCTCGCCGCCGGTCAGCCTGATCTTTCGCACGCCTCCGGCGACGAACGCCTCGGCGATCCGATCGAGCTCGGCCACGCCGAGCAGGCTGCTGCGTGGCGAAAAGATCATGTGCTGCGGCATGCAGTAAGTGCAGCGGAGATCGCACCGGTCGGTGACGGAAAGCCTGAGGTAGGTGACTCGGCGCCCGAAGCCATCAACGAAGGGGGAACTGGTCACTTGCATCTCGCTGTTCGACTGGACTTGCAGGGGACATCAGCGAACATGTTTCAATCGCTCACCAATGTTCGGGCGGCTCCCAGGCCCGGCCACGGCTGTGGCTATGAAGGAACCGGAGCCCGCCTCAGGCGTGTTCGATGGTCGCGCATCACCCTGCCCAGCCACTCGAGGTCCGCGTCGCGCAATCGCCGGCGCGCAACGGGGAGAACGACGACATTCTCGATGGTAATGTGCTCGCGTTCGGCAGCAACAAAGGAGTGGATGAGCCCGGTCGCATCCCGGATGGCCCACTGATCTGCACCCAGGCGGGACAACTCATCGGCTAGTCGGTTGACGGTGGCGAAGCTGGTACGCTGCCTCCGGATAACGTCCTGTACCCCGTCCTCCGCCGTGGTCCGCTCCAGAAGAAGAGGAAAAAGTGCCTGCTTCTCGTCGGCGATGTGGGTCAGAAAGTCCGCAAGAAGGAAGGAGCGGCATGTCTCAAGCGCCGCGGCACCGACGGTGCTGCGCGAGTCGATTACATCCAACACGTTGCACAAGACGCGGCACCGGAAGTTGTCCGCGAAGATGTAGTCGAGCGGGTCGCTGAGGTATTCAAGCGGCACCTCATCGATCAGCGTCTGCAGCATCGCTGACAAGTCGGGTTCCATCACCCGAGCCCACCGGATTGGTGCGGCATTGCATTCAATGTCACGCCTTCGATGTTCGCGCAGCCAGCCAGGACGCCGATGAACTGCGACACTGCTCTACTCCAGCTGGCCGCCTGCAGGTGAAGCGCTATGCGGTCCCTCGCCACCTCGAACGGGAGACGGCGCCCCAGAATCCGGCGATGGAGTTTGATGACGTGAAATCCGTACCGCGATCGCACTGGCTGGCTCGACAGATCGCCCTCGCTCATCGCGGTGAGAGCGCGCTCCAATTCCGGCACGGTGCTCCCCGCAGTCAACTGCCCCAGCGACCCGCCGCTCTCCCGCGACGGGCACGCGGAATAGGTGCTCGCGAGTTCAGCAAAGCGCGACGGTTCGCGCGCCAACTGCTCGATGACCTGGAGGGCGAGTGTTTCCAGCCGCACCAGCTCGGCGGCCTCGGAGCCGGAGGGGACGTGGATGAGGATATGGCTTGCCTCCCAGATGTCCTGGCTGCGCAAGGTGTCGGGGTGGGCATCGTAATAGCGGCGACACTCGGCGTCGGTGGCTACCGGCGTCTCGATCCGGCTGTCGAGCAACGCACGGATGAGGGCGTCCTCCTCGGTTTCGAGACGTCCCTTGCCATCCCGGTCCGGTGTGGGGAACACCCTCCGCGCTCTGGCCTCGGCCAGAAGCAGTTCGCGAACCACGAGTGCCTCAGCGGCAGCGCGGTAAGCTTCCGCCGCACTCCGCGCAGGATGTTGCTGCGCTTCGGCGCTAATGGCGGCATGCGGGATTTCGACACCGTTTACCGAGACGGCCGCTCGCGGACGTATCGGCGGGCGCGGACCCTTCACGCGAGCAGCCGGTACCGCACTACTTGCGGGACCCGCCGCGGGGCGGCCGAATTCGATAAGTGGAGTGGTCATGGTCGGTCCCTCACTCGGCCGGCTTGCGCTTGGTGCGGACGACCTGGTAGCCGGGGCGCCAGAGGTAGCGAACCGGCGCGCTCAGCATGTGGACAAGGCGGGAGAACGGGAACAATACGAAGATCGTCAGCCCAAGCGTGATGTGGAGCTTGAACACCAGATCGGCGTCGGCGACATAGCTCGCAGCTGCAGGATTGAAGGTGAAGATGCCCTGCGCCCAGTTCATGAACTTCACCATCTCCTCGCCGTCGAGGTGCTGCATCGAAACACGGATCGTGGCGAGCCCCAGCGCGAGCTGCAGCCAAAGGAGAAGGATGATGAGGTTGTCGGCAAAGCTCGACGCTTTGCGCACCCGGGCGTCGAAGAACCGGCGATGCAGCAGCAGCGTGGCTCCGACAATTCCCATCGCGCCGGCGATGCCACCCAGACTGATGGCGATAATCTGCTTGACGCCATGGGTAACCCCGAGGAGGTCCCAGAACCACAGAGGGGTCAAGAGGCCTACGAGATGGCCGGCGAAGATGAGGAGTACACCGACATGGAACAGGATCGAGCCCCACATCAGCTGCCTGCGGCGCAGCAGCTGGCTGGACCCGGATCGCCACGTATAGGGCTCGCGGTCGTAGCGGATCACCGAACCAACCGAGAGGACAACCAGGGCGACGTACGGGTAGATGCCGAAAAGCAGGGTGTTGACGAACTCGGCCATCTCAGAGGTCTCCCATAGCTTCCGGGCGGGGTGCCGGGCGCTTGGCGGCGCGGAGTTGCGTGCGCAGCCGGTCGGGTCCACACGCGTCGCTGCCCGGGCCACCGCCGAAGGTCACCGCCTCCTCGTTCCAGACCGTGTCGAGCGCCTTGAGATCGTCCGGATCATGCTCGGGCACTTGCAGGAGTTCGTCGACGGCCTTTGCATCCGCCGTCGTCCCTGCAATGGCTTCGAGTACGAGGAGCGCATTGGCGTAGATGCTGTCGCGCTTCTGCAGCCTCGCCCTGAGCGCCGAGAGGATGTGGAGCGTCTGCCCGAGGAGGTTGTGGACCTCCTCGGGCGACTGGGTCGAGAGATATTCGAGGAACAGCGGCAGAAAGTCCGGCATCTCCTCGGCGCTGATGTCGAGTCCTTGCGACTCATACATTGTGGCGAGGTCGACCATGGCTTGGCCGCGGTCCCGGCTTTCGCCATGCACGTGCTCGAACAGGTGCAGTGACAGCGTCCGGGTGCGGTCGAACAGCATCACGTAGCGTTCTTCGGCATCATAGAGGTCACGGCCGGAGAGGTCATCGACCAGCGCGTCAAGCCATGCCTTCTCCCGCGACCCTGTCAGCAGGTCGCTGCGAATGGCGGCGCGCAGTTCTGACGCCGCCGCGAGAAGCTCGGCCGTAGGATAAGAGAGCAGTATCGAGACGATCTTCAGTGCGTTGGCCATCACGCGTTCCCCTTCATCAGGTCCACCGGGGTGGTGACGCGCGTCCGCTTGGCACCGAACAGGTCCGGCGCCGACGTGCCGCCCGAGCAGCCGTTGCCGAACGAGAAGCCGCAGGAGCCACGCTCATCATAGGCATCTTCGCCAAGCTCGCGATGGCTCGTCGGAATGACGAACCGGTCCTCGTAGTTGGCGATCGCCATCAGCTGGTACATGTCCTCGATCTGCTGATTGCTGAGACCGACACGCTCACCCATCGCGTCATCGATCACGCCATCGACAGTCTTGGCGCGCATGTAGCCGCGCATGGCCAGCATGCGCTCGAGCCCGAGCACCACCGGTTCCTCCTTGCCCGCCGTCAGGAGGTTGGCGAGGTACCGCACCGGGATGCGCAGCGAACGCACGTCTGGCATGTTCTCACTGTCGACGCCGATCTTGCCCGAGGCTGCGGCATGCTGCAGCGGAGACAGCGGCGGCACGTACCAGACCATGGGCAGCGTGCGGTATTCGGGGTGGAGCGGGAAAGCAACCTTCCAGTCCATCGCCATTTTGTAGACCGGCGAGTTCCTCGCTCCTTCGAGCCACGCCTCGGGGATGCCGTCCTTGCGTGCCTGCTCGATCACCTTTGGATCGTTGGGGTCGAGGAACACGGACAGTTGGGCCTCGTAGAGGTCCTTCTCGTCGGGAGTGGCGGCAGCTTCGGCGATGCGGTCGGCGTCGTAGAGCAGCACGCCAAGGTAGCGGATGCGCCCGACACAGGTCTCCGAACACACGGTCGGCTGCCCGGCCTCGATGCGCGGATAGCAGAAGGTGCACTTCTCCGATTTGCCCGACGACCAGTTGTAGTAGATCTTCTTGTAGGGGCACCCGGAGATGCACATGCGCCAGCCACGGCACTTCTCCTGGTCGATCAGGACAATGCCGTCTTCCTCGCGCTTGTAAATGGCTCCCGAGGGACAGGACGCGACGCAGGCCGGGTTGAGGCAATGCTCGCACAGCCGTGGCAGGTACATCATGAATGTGTTTTCGAACTGGCCGTAGATCTCGGCCTCGACGCCTTCGAAGTTCACATCCTTGGAGCGTTTGGAGAATTCACCCCCGAGGATTTCCTCCCAGTTAGGGCCCCACTCGATCTTTTCCATGCGCTCGCCCGACACCTTCGAGCGCGGCCGCGCCGTGGGGAACGCCTCGAGCTCGCCGGCATTCTGCAGGTGGGCGTAGTCGAAATCGAACGGCTCGTAGTAGTCGTCGATCTCGGGCAGGTCCGGGTTGGCGAAGATCTTCGCCAGGACGCGCCACTTGGCGCCGATCTTCGGCTCAACCTTGCCGTTGGCCTTGCGGACCCAGCCGCCGTTCCACTTCTTTTGGTTCTCCCACTCCTTGGGGTAGCCGATGCCGGGCTTGGTCTCGACATTGTTGAACCAGGCGTATTCGACACCTTCGCGATTGGTCCAGACGTTCTTGCAGGTCACCGAGCAGGTGTGACAGCCGATGCACTTGTCGAGGTTCAGCACCATACCGATCTGAGCGCGGATCTTCATTCTGCGGCCTCCAGCTTGTCGTTGTATGGCCGCTCGAGCCAATCCACTTTGTCGACCTTGCGGACAATCACGAACTCGTCGCGGTTGGAGCCAACGGTGCCGTAGTAGTTGAAACCATAGGACTGCTGCGCGTAGCCGCCAATCATGTGGGTCGGCTTAATGATCGCGCGCGTCACCGAGTTGTGGATGCCGCCGCGGTTTCCGGTCATCTCGGAACCGGGTGTGTTCACGATCTTTTCCTGCGCGTGGTACATGAAGAGGGTTCCCTCCTTCATGCGCTGAGACACAACCGCCCGCGCGACCAGTGCCCCGTTGGAATTGTAGGCCTCGACCCAGTCGTTATCGACAATGTCAGCCTTGGCGGCGTCGACCTCGGACAGCCAGACGACCGGTCCGCCACGATTGAGGGTCAGCATCAGCAGGTTGTCGGAGTAGGTCGAGTGGATGCCCCACTTCTGGTGCGGCGTGATAAAGTTCAGCACCACCTGCTTGTTTCCATTGGGTTTGCTATCGATCACCGGACTGATCGTCTTGGTGTCGATCGGCGGGCGATAGAGGCACAACGCCTCGCCGAAGGCCCGCATCCACAAATGGTCCTGATAGAGCTGCTGGCGTCCGGTGAGCGTCCGCCAGGGGATCAGCTCGTGCACATTGGTGTAGCCAGCGTTGTAGCAGACCGTTTCGCTCTCTATGCCGGACCAGGTCGGCGACGAGATGATCTTGCGCGGCTGCGCGACGATATCGCGAAACCGGATCTTCTCGTCCTCCTTGGGCAGAGCGAGATGCGCATGCTCGCGACCAGTGGCTTTGGATAGCGCCTCCCATGCCTTCACGGCGACTTCACCGTTGGTCTCCGGGGCCAGCATCAACACGACCTCGCTGGCATCAATGTCGGTCTCGATGCGCGGCATGCCCTTGGTCGGGCCGGGCGCAGTGATGACGCCATTGAGCCGGCCAAGCGCTTCCACCTCGTGCGCGGTATTCCAGCCAATGCCCTTGCCGCCGTTGCCGAGTTTTTCCATCAGCGGCCCCAACGCGGTGAACCGCCGGTAGAGATTGGGGTAGTCGCGCTCGACCACGGCGATGCTCGGCATGGTCTTGCCCGGGATCGGGTCGATGGCACCGGTCTTCCAGTCCTCGACGTCGAAGGGCTGGGCAAGTTCGCCCGCCGTATCGTGTAGAATGGGAACAAGGACCGTGTCCTTTTCAACCCCCAGAACTTCCGGAGCTACCGCCGAGAACGACTTCGCGAGTCCTTTGAAGATGTCCCAGTCGCTGCGGGCCTCCCAGGCAGGATCGGCAGCACTGGAGAGGGGGTGGATGAAGGGGTGCATGTCCGAGGTGTTGAGGTCGTTCTTCTCGTACCAGGTGGCAGTTGGCAGCACGATGTCGGAGTAGACGCAGGTGGTCGACATGCGGAAGTCGAGTGTCACGAGAAGGTCGAGTTTGCCCTCGGGCGCTTCGTCGTGCCAGACGGCCTCCTTTGAGCCGGCACGTCCCTGCTCGCCGAGGTCCTTGCCCATTACGCCGTGCGTGGTGCCGAGCAGGTGCTTGAGGAAGTACTCGTGGCCCTTGCCGGAGGAGCCGAGCAGGTTTGAGCGCCAGACGAACATGTTACGCGGCCAGTTGGCCGGATCGTCGGGATCCTCGCAACTGAGCTCAAGCTCGCGGGACTTCATTGCCGCCGCGACGTAGTCCTTGGGCTCCTTGCCAGCCTTGGTGGCCGCGGCGGCGATGTCGAGCGGGTTCGATTTGAGCTGGGGCGCCGAGGGCAGCCAGCCCATGCGCTCGGCGCGGATGTTGTAGTCGATCAGGCTGGCATTCCAGTCGCCCTTGGGGGCGGTGGGCGACAGGATTTCCGACACATCCAGCGTCTCGTAGCGCCACTGGTCGGTGTGGGCGTAGAAGAACGAGGTCGAGTTCATCTGCCGTGGCGGGCGGTTCCAGTCGAGCGCGAAAGCAAGCGCCGTCCAGCCCGTCTGTGGCCGGAGCTTTTCCTGTCCCACATAGTGGCTCCAGCCGCCGCCGGACTTGCCAACGCAGCCGCACATCACCAGGAGATTGATGATCCCCCGGTAGTTCATGTCCATGTGGTACCAGTGATTTAACCCGGCGCCGACAATCACCATCGACCGCCCTTCGGTTTTCTCGGCATTGGTGGCGAATTCGCGCGCCACCGAGATGATCTGCGCGCGCGGGACTCCAGTCACCTTCTCCGCCCAAGCCGGCGTGTAGGGAACGTTCTCGTCGTAGCTGGTCGCCACGTTGGCGCCGCCCAGCCCTCGGTCGAGCCCGTAATTGGCCGCGAGGAGATCGAACACGGTCGCGACCAGGGCCTCGCCTGAAGCCAGTTGCAGCCGCTTGACCGGCACGGCGCGGACGAGGACGCTCGCATGGTCGGTACCTTCGAAATGGTCGTGTTCGCGGTTGCCGAAATAGGGGAACGCCACGTCGGCTACCGTGTCGCGTTCCTCTTCGAGGACCATCGACATCTTGAGCTCGACATCCTTGCCGGCGCCGTCCTTCTGCTCGAGGTTCCATTTGCCGCCCCCGTCCCATCGGTGCCCGGCTGAACCCTGCGGCGTGACCACCCTGCCGGTCTTGCCGTCGATGGCGACGGTCTTCCACTCGGAGTTCTTGTCCTCACCAAGGCTGTCGGCGAAGTCCGACGCCCTCAGTAGCCGCTCCGGCACGAGGTGCCCGTCCTGCTCGACGAGGCGCACCAGCATCGGCATGTCGGTGTAACGACGGCAGTAGTCCTCGAAATACTCTGCCTGCCGGTCGAGATGAAACTCCCTGAGGATCACGTGCCCCATCGCCATCGCCAACGCGGCGTCGGTCCCCTGCTTGGGGTGGAGCCAGACGTCGGCGAACTTGGCCGCCTCGGAATAGTCCGGCGAGACCACTACCGACTTGGCGCCCTTGTAGCGGGCCTCGGTGTAGAAATGCGCGTCCGGGGTGCGGGTCTGGGGCACGTTCGAGCCCCACAGCATCAGGAAACCGGCATTGTACCAGTCAGCCGATTCCGGCACGTCGGTCTGCTCGCCCCAGGTCATGGGCGAGGCTGGCGGCAGGTCGCAGTACCAGTCGTAGAACGACATGCACACCCCGCCCAGCAGCGACAGGTAACGCGAGCCGGCAGCATACGAGATCATCGACATCGCCGGGATCGGCGAGAAGCCAATCACCCGGTCCGGCCCGTGCTTGCGCACCGTGTAGGCGTTGGCCGCCGCGATGATCTCGTTGACCTCATCCCACCGGGCTCGCACGAAGCCACCATGGCCGCGAACCTTGGTGTAGTCCCGGCGCTTGGCCGGCGTCTCCACGATCGAGGCCCATGCAGCGACCGGCGCTTTCGTCGCCCGCGCCTCGCGCCAGAGCCTGAGCAGGCGTGAGCGGATCAGTGGGTGCTTAACCCGGTTGGCTGAATACATGTACCATGAGTAGCTGGCGCCGCGGGCGCACCCACGCGGCTCATGGTTCGGCAAATCGGGGCGGGTGCGAGGGTAGTCTGTCTGCTGGGTCTCCCAGGTGACGATGCCGCCCTTGACGTAGATCTTCCACGAGCACGACCCCGTGCAGTTCACACCGTGGGTCGAACGAACGATCTTGTCGTGCTGCCAGCGGCCCCGATACGCCTTCTCCCAAGTGCGGCTCTCGGTAGTGGTGACGCCATGGCCCTCTGCAAAAGTCTTTGGCTGCGTGAAAAAGTTCAGCCGATCGAGTAGCAGGCTCATCAGACTCTCCGTTCCATACGGCGTGCTTCGCCGATGGCGTCGCCGCCCCGGCTTCTTTCGATGTCGTGCAGCAGGCCGCCGCGACGTGTGTAGACGAACCAGGTGAGCGCGAGGCAGGTCACGTAGAAGACGAGGAACGCCCATAGCGCCGCCGAGGCGTCGCCGGTCATCTGGATGGAGGTGCCGTAGGCGCGGGGGATGAAGAACATCCCATAGGCCGCCACTGCCGACGTGAAGCCGATGATCGCCGCCGATTCCTTGTCGGCCTGCCGAACCCGGTCGGTCGGCGCCAGCTCGGGCATCAGCCGGTCGATCTCCTTGCGCATGATCACTGGGATCATCTGGAAGGTAGAGGCATTACCGATGCCGGTGGCGAGGAACAGCACCATGAACATTGCAAAGAACCCCCAGAACGCGCCCGGCTGTTCCTTGATCGCCATGAAGTAGAGTACGCCGCCCACTGCTGCGATCATCAGGACGAATGTCCAGAAGGTGACCCGCGCGCCGCCCCAGCGGTCCGAGATCCAACCCGTTCCGGCGCGTGCGAGCGCCCCGACCAGCGGTCCGAGGAAAACGTACTGAAGCGAGTTCACCTCGGGGAAGGCGATCTTGGCGAGCAGCGGGAACCCGGCCGAGTAGCCGATGAAGGAGCCGAACGTGCCGGTATAGAGCCAGCACATCAGCCAGTTGTGGGCCCGGCCGAAGATCACCGCCTGGTCCTTAAGCGAGGCCTTGGCCGAGGCGATGTCGTGCATCCCGAACCAGGCGGCAAGCGCCGAAATGATGAGGAACGGCACCCAGATGAAGCCGGCGTTCTGCAGCCACAGCCGGGTCGTCTCGTTCACCGCCTGCGGCTCGCCGCCGATTGCGCCGAACACCCCGATCGTGATCACCAGCGGCACGAGGAACTGCATCACGCTGACGCCGAGGTTCCCGAGACCGGCGTTGAGGGCCAGCGCGTTGCCCTTCTCGCGCTTGGGAAAGAAGAAGCTGATGTTGGACATCGAGGAGGCGAAGTTGCCGCCGCCGAAACCGCAGAGCAGCGCGAGTACCAGGAAGATCAGATACGGAGTGTCCGGGCTCTGAACCGCGTAGCCGATGCCCATCGCGGGGATGATCAGCGAGGCGGTGGTCAGCGTGGTCCACAGGCGCCCGCCGAAGATCGGAACCATGAACGAGTAGAATATTCTGAGCGTCGCGCCGGAGAGGCCCGGCAGCGCCGCCAGCCAGAACAACTCGTCGGTCGTGAACTTGAACCCGACACTCGGCAGCTTGGCGATGACCACGCTCCACACCATCCAAACCGCGAAGGCCAAGAGCAGATTGGGGATAGAGATCCACAGATTCCGGGCAGCGATCTTCTTGCCCTTCGCTTGCCAGAAGGCAGGGTCTTCCGGCCGCCAGTCCTCGAGCACTTTCGGCCCGGTGGCGGCCAACTCTCCCCTATGCAGTGGCTGCATCTCCGGCAGCTGCGGCAGCTTGGCGAGAGCTTCCTGCGATGCCCCCTTCTCCATCGCGCGGATCGAGAAGTGCATCCACAGCAGCGATACCATCACCACTCCGAACAGAAGCATGAAGCTGCTGGTCCACAGGCCCGTCACGTCCAGCAGCACCCCGAAAGCGATCGGCAGAATGAACCCGCCCAGCCCGCCGATCATGCCGACGAGACCGCCTACCGCCCCGACACTGCCCGGATAGTAGACTGGAATGTGCTTGTAGACCGCCGCCTTACCGAGCGACATGAAGAAACCAAGCACGAACACGACCATGACGAACGGTATGAGGTCCATCTGGGTGGAGAAGGCGATCGCGCCGTGCACCCCGTGGATGACGTAGTCGGTCTGGGGATAGGCGAGCATGAAGGTGCACACGGCGGCGACGCCGAACGTGACATACATCACCGCCCGAGCACCGTAACGGTCCGACAAGTACCCACCGTAGACGCGGAACAGGCTGGCTGGGATGGAGAAGGCGGCGGCGAGCAGCCCCGCCATTTTGATGTCGAGGCCGTACACGCCCATCAGGTAGCGCGGCAGCCACAGCGAGAGCGCCACGAAAGCACCGAAGACGAAGAAGTAGTAGAGCGAGAAGCGCCAGACCTGGATATTCTTGAGCGGCTCGAGCTGCAGCAGCGTGCCTTTGGCCTTGATCCCCTTGGTCCGGCGTTCGACCAAATCCGGATCGTCCCTGGTGGTGAACCAGAAGATCACCGCGGTGACTACCAGGGCTCCCGCCCATATCTGCGCAACCATTGGCCAGCCAAAGGCGACCATGACGAAAGGGGCAGCCAGCTTGGTGACCGCAGCTCCGACATTGCCCGCGCCGAAAATGCCTAGTGCCGTGCCCTGCTGGCTGGTCGGATACCATTTGGAGACATAGGCGACGCCCACGGCGAAGGATCCGCCGGCGAGCCCCAACCCCAGCGCCGCGAGGAGCACCATCTCGTAGCTCGTCGCATATGAAAGGAGCCAGGTCGCGACGGCTGCGAGGAGCATGGTGAGCACGAAGACGACACGCCCGCCGACTTGGTCGGTCCAGATGCCAAGCAATACGCGAACCAGCGACCCCGTCAGGATGGGAGTGCCAACGAGCAAACCGAGTTGCGCGTCGCTCAACCCCAGGTCAGCCTGGATCTTGACCCCGATGATTGAAAAAATCGTCCACACCGCGAAGCACACGGTGAAGGCGAAAGTGCTCATTCCCAGAGCTGTGTTCTGCTGTGCTTTGGTGGCACCTGCCGGTACGGCCATTCACGTCCCCCTCGACAAACGCATTCAGCCGTAAAGCCGCCCGATAGACCCTAGGGACGAGCGAGACGTGCGACGTTGATCCAGATCAATGAAGCGGCGTCGGGCGCCACTTAGGGCTGCGACATTTCCGCCGTGGGCGTTGGCGTCGGCGCAGCGTCGAGACGAATCCCGTGTCGCATCGTAGGACCGGCCCCCACTGAGCGAGGTCCTCCGCTTGCTCGCCGGCGGGTCAATCAGCGAGCCTGTCGATCTCGACCTGCGTGCGGAGCAGTTCCGATCCGTGGTCGCCTCATCGCGGGCTTTTACGACGCTCAACCCGGGTTTCTCCATGGCGGCGATTTAGGGCCGCCGGACTCTCGAGAGGATGCTTATCCTCGACGGCGGGACCCCGGGCTCCCACAGCCTGGCAGTGCAGGCGATCGTTCGGCGGTAGGCACCGCCGAATTGATGGCGTCTTGCAGCTCCAAGAGCACCTAGCCATAGCACGCTCCAAGCTGGCCTACCGCAAGGGTTCGCTGGGCCGGGAGAACTCCGCGATGAACCTGACGCGGTCGATGCAGTTGCCCACCTCGCCAAGCCCGCACCCCTCATCGACGGCATCGACCATGTTCGCCCCCGTTCCGGCGCCTGACACCCGCCGTGTGGCGGCGAATTTGGTCCGAGGCAGGGTGTTGCGCCATGGCCCCGACATCATCGTGGCGCAGGCCGGAAGAGCTTGGGGCGGATGTTGCTCAGCGCATTTCGACGCGACGTCATCGCCAGTCCTATTCACCAAAGCGATAGGCGGCGTGGCATCCAGTACAAACCATCAGATGATCCGAGAGCATTCCCGTCAATTCCTGCGGTGTCGCGCCCGCCTCCGCCGCAGTCGCGATGAGGTCGAACCCTGTGTGCGCGTTTAGGCCGGCCTCCTTGAATGCGAATGGCAGTTTGGCAAGTAGGGCCAGCGACTCCCCCTCCATTGCCGCAGTGCCGACTGGTCGGGCAATCTCCGCTACGGCGGCGTTATCGCCGCGGGCCAGCGCCCCTGTGATGTCGGCGGTTGCTTGAAGTAAGCCGCGCATTTCGGCGAGCACCTCGTCCCGCTCCGCCGATGTCAACAGCACGACATCGCGCCCGTCGCTTCCCTCGGTCGTGTAACCGCTGAAGAAATAATAGGCCGCGGCTGACACGGTAGCGACCCAGACAACCAAGGCGACGACAGCAGTTCGAGACATGTGGCGTTCTCCATAGACGCTTGAGGCCATGCAAGGAACGAGTTCGATGGCTTGACCTCGGCAATCAGCGTAAGTATGTAATTACTCACTAACATGTCAAGCGAGCGAATTGCATGCAAAATGCCCGGAGCGCGGTCCCGTCGAGCCCCAACGATACGCAGCCAGTCAAGTCGCCGGTCGGTCCGCGGTGGACGAGTGTAGCGGCAATAGCCGCTGCCGTGTTCGGCGTAGCCACCATAGTTTCTGGCGCGGGCACGCTATTCGGACCGCAGGAAGTAAGGGCCGCGGCAGGAGCGGTGGTCCAGTTTGTGTTGTGGTTCAACTTCCTTGCCGGGTTCGCCTACCTTGTCGGGGCCTATGCCCTGTATCGAAGACGGCGTTGGGCGCTCGGCGCCGCCGCAGCCATCGCAGGCACCACAGCCATCGTGGCGATCGCGTTCACTGTCTACACCGTCTCCGGAGGGGCCTTCAGTTGGCGAACGCCCGGAGCCTTGTTGCTGCGCTTCGGATTCTGGATGGCGATCGCCTGGGGATTGTTCCGCAGCACACAGCCGACGGATCGTGATGCGTAAGCCCTCCCCCGAGCGCAAGGCCGAGATCGTCGAGACAGCCATCGGCCTCGCCGATCAGGTCGGACCAGACAGAATCACCACCGAGATGATCGCCAAAGCGATCGGAGTCACTCAGGCTACCGTGTTCCGTCACTTTCCCAAGAAGGGCGACATCTGGAACAGCGTCGCCATTCATCTGACGGAGAAGATGCGCGAATCTTGGGAGAAGTCCGGCCCCACCGAGGGCGACGCGGTCGCGCGGCTCGAGACGGCCGTCCTCGGTCACTTCCAGCTGATCACCAGGATGCCGGCCCTGCCTGCTATCCTGGTGTCGCGTGAGCTCCACGGCGACAACGCCCCGCTGCGCAAGACCCTGCTGATGACGATGGGGAGCTTTCATCAGCGTATCACTGATCTGATCGCGGAAGCGGTCGCGACCGGGACTTTTCGGGAAGATCTGGTGGCGAGTGACGGTGCGCTGCTGATCATCGGCATGGTCCAGAGCTTGGCGATGCGCTGGTCGATCGGTGGAAGGAGCGAGGACCTGGTGGCATCAGGGGAACGGCTCTTGGCGGTTCAGATCGCTGGTTTTCTCGCCCCCCGGCGCTCAGCCGGAGGAGTTGAGGTGGGAGCCGGTACATGACGCGAGGTTTGAAGCGATCGGCCCAACTGAGCGTAGCGGCTCTGGCCCTGGTAGGCCTCACTGCGTGCCAGCAACCGGAAGCTGCGATCGAGGAGTCGCCGCGCTTGGTTCGCGTCATCACCGTGGCGGTTCGCGATCACACCACGAGCGCTTCTCTGACCGGCGAAGTTCAAGCGCTGACGAAAATCGACCTCGCGTTTCGGGTTGCGGGGCAAATCAGCGAGCTCAACGTCACCGTCGGCCAGCACGTGACCGCCGGTCAGATCCTGGCACACATCGACTCCGAAGCGCAGCAGGCCGACCTCGAGCTTGCAAAGGCAAGCGTTCAGGCCGCCGAGGCGGCCCTCGAACAGGCCTCAGCGGCGCTGGCCCGCCAACAGGCGCTGCTGGCGAGCGGACTGGTAACACGAAGCAAATACGATCAGGCGGAACAAGACCGCCGCACCGCCGAGAGCTCATTAGTAGCGGCTCAAGCCATGCACCAGGCGGCCCTGAATGCGCTTTCCTACACGGAGCTTTTGGCCGACGGCGACGGCATCGTAACGCGCATCAATCGCGACAAGGGTGAAATCGCGGCATCGGCGCAACCGGTCATCTCTATCGCACATGACGGTCCGCGCGACGCCGTTTTCAACGTGCACGAGTCGCTGCTCTTTGCCGACGCCGAAGAGCTCCAGGCTGTACCGGTGGACATCGCGCTGGTCGCGGACGACAGTGTCCGAGCCATCGGCACCATACGGGAAGTCGCGCCAACGGTAGATCCTCGGTCGGGCACGGTTCGCGTCCGCGTCGCCCTGGAGAACGCCCCGCCCGCAATGAAGCTCGGCTCGCTCGTGACGGGAAGCGTAACTATGCCGATCTCGCACGCAATCGTGATCCCATGGAGCGCGATCACACTGGACCAGGGGCGGCCGGCTGTCTGGCTGGTGGAGCCCGAGGCACTGACAGCTACCGTGCGGCACGTCGAAATCAAGCAATACACTACGCCGGGCATTGTCCTTGCGGGCGGTCTGAAGGCGGGTGACTTGCTCGTCGTTGAAGGTGGTCAGTTTCTCTATGAAGGCAAGCCGGTCCGCATCGCCAGCGGAGACCCGGCATGATGTGGAAATCAGTACCCACCGCCGTGCTGGCACTGTCGCTGCTGTCGCTGGCCGCCTGCCAGCGGCCCGAGGCGCAACCACCGGCCGACCCGGTGCGGCCGGTCCTGTCAATGTTGGTGCAGGCCCAATCCAGCCCCCGGCTGCGCCTCGCAGGGACAATTGCGTCGCAGGTCCAAGCCGATCTGGGATTTCGGTTGGCGGGCAGGCTGGCGACGCGTAGCATCGATGTCGGCGATTACGTCACCGCCGGACAGGTTGTCGCCGAACTCGACCCCTCTAGCCTAGAATTGGCTCGTCGGGCCGCTGGGGCGGACCTGAATTCTGCCAAGGCGCAACTCGAGAATGCGCAAGGCCTCGAACAGCGCCAGCGCGAACTATTCGAGAGCGGTACGACCACCCAGGCAAGTCTCGAGCTGGCTGAGCTGCGACTCAAGCTGACACAAGCAACCCTCGCGCGAGCTGAAAGCAGTCTGCATAAGGCCCAGGACCAACTCGGATATGCGCAGTTGCGCGCCGAATTCGACGGGGTCGTAACCGCAGTCTACCTGGACCCTGGCAGTGATCTCATGCCAGGTCAGCCCATTCTCACCATTGCAAGGCCGGAGCTGCGCGACGCCATCGTCGACGTACCAGAAGGCGTCGCCGGGACGCTTGCCGACCATGCCGTCTTTGACGTCCTGTTGCAGCTCGACCCGTCCATCATCGCGCAAGGAACCTTGCGCGAAATCGCACCGGAAGCCGACCAGGCAACACGGACGCGGCGCATCAAGATCGGCCTACTGAACCCGCCCCCAGCTTTTCGCATCGGCACGACCGTCACGGTTCAGACCTCGATCGGCGGCGAAGCGAAGATCGAAATCCCCCTGAGCGCAATCCGAGTCATCGACGGGCGCAGCTACGTGTGGGTGATCGATGGGGATACAAACACTGTGTCCCAGGACGAAATCACGATCGACCGTCACAGCGGCGACGTAGCCGTCGTCAGCGAGGGTCTTGCCGCCGGCACACGTATCGCTGTCGCGGGTGCAAACAGCCTCGTCGAGGGACAAGAGGTCCTCGTCATGAGGGAAGACCAATGAAACCATTCAACCTTTCCGACTGGGCGCTCGAGCATCGTTCCCTCGTCTGGTATTTCATGATTGCCTTCCTCGTCGCCGGGACGGCGGCGTACTTCAACCTTGGTCGCGAGGAAGATCCGGCCTTCGCCATCAAGACCATGGTCGTTCAGGCGAACTGGCCTGGAGCCTCGACCGAGGAGATGACCGACCAGGTTGCCGATCGGATCGAGAAAAAGCTCGAGGAGCTGCCCGCCCTAGACTACACGCGCAGCCTGACCACGCCCGGCCAGACGATCGTCTTCGTCTACCTGCGGGACAGCACACCAGGACCCCAGGTCGCGGCCTACTGGCAGCAGGTGCGGAACATGCTTGGCGATATCCGGAGCCAGTTCCCTGCCGGAATGTTGGGGCCGTTTTTCAACGACAGCTTTGGCGACGTCTATGGCAACATCTACGCCTTCACCGGCGACGGTATCACGCCGCGCCAGTTGCGGGACTACGTAGAGGACGCGCGCGCCAGCGTGCTGGGAGTTCCCGACATTGGGCGGGTCGACATCATCGGCGCCCAGCCGGAGGTGATCTACCTCGAGTTTTCGACCAGCAAGATCGCCGGTCTCGGTCTCAATCAGCAACAGGTCATCGCCAGCCTGCGCTCACAGAATGCAATCACTCCCTCGGGTGTCGTTCAGGCCGGACCGGAGCGCATCAGCCTTCGGGTGAGCGGTCAGTTCACCAGCGAAGAGAGCCTCCGCTCCATCAACCTAAGCGTGAACGACAAGTTCTTCCCACTTACCGACATCGCGACCATCAAGCGTGGTTACGCCGAACCGCCGAGCTCCCTGTTCCGAGTGAACGGCGAGCCTGCCATCGCGCTCGGCGTTGGCATGAAGAGCGGAGCAAACCTGCTCAGGTTTGGGCAGGCGTTGGATCGTGAGATTGAAAGGATCAACAAGACCCTGCCGGTGGGCGTCGAGATCACGCGGGTGTCCGATCAGCCGAAGGTCGTTGAGGACGCCGTCTCGGGCTTTACGACCGCGCTGTTCGAGGCTGTCGCGATTATTCTGGGCATAAGTTTGCTCAGCCTTGGGCTGCGGGCCGGCCTTGTAGTGGCAATCGCCATACCCCTGGTGCTGGCGATTACGTTCTTCGTCATGGCCTATTTGGGAATCTCGCTACAGCGAATCTCGCTTGGCGCATTGATTATCGCGCTGGGTCTGCTTGTGGACGACGCGATGATCGCCGTGGAGATGATGGTGGCACGGCTTGAGGTGGGTGACACCCTCCGGAAAGCTGCGACCCACGTCTACACCTCGACGGCATTCCCGATGCTGACTGGCACGCTGGTGACCGTGGCCGGCTTCATCCCTGTCGGGCTGAACAGCAGCAAGGCGGGCCAGTTCCTCGTCACACTGTTTATCGTGATCGCCGTCGCGCTGCTGGTCTCCTGGTTGGTGGCCGTAATCTTCACCCCGCTGCTGGGCGTCACCATCCTGTCCGAGAAGCTCAAGCAAAAGCATGAGCGGAAGGGCTGGTTCGCCTCAGCGTTCAATTGGCTGCTGTTAGTCAGCATGCGCTGGCGATGGGTCACTATCACCGCCACCCTCGCTGCCTTTGCGGCGTCCGTGGTCGGCCTCGGTCTGGTGCAGCAGCAGTTCTTCCCGACATCCGATCGCCCCGAGTTGATCGTCGACTTCACGTTGCCGCAAAACGCCACCTTCGCGGAAACCGACCGCCAGATGGCACAATTCGAGCGTGACATGCTTGTTGGCAACCCCGACGTTGAACACTGGTCGACCTATGTAGGACGAGGAGCGCCGCGCTTTCTGCTGTCGTTCGACACTCAGGCGCCCAGCCCGACGACGGGTCAAATGATCATCGTTACTACCGGACGGGAGGTTCGCGACGATCTGCGGAAGTCACTCCAAACCTACCTGGACAAGACCTTCATCGGCACCGACGCATTCGTGCGCCTGCTCGACCTAGGCCCACCGGTCGGACGGCCGATCCAATACCGGATAAGCGGCCCAGATCCGCTGGTGTTGCGCGGCATCGCCCAAGACCTTGCAGCAGTCGTCGACCAGAACCCGCACGTCGGAGGCTTGACCTTCGACTGGATGGAGCCGGGCCGTGTTGTCAGGGTGGAAATCCTGCAGGATCGCGCACGCCAGCTGGGGGTGACCTTCGACGGGGTTGCGACAGCACTCAATAGCGTCGTTCAAGGCGCGCCAGTAACGCAGATGCGGGACGGCACCTATCTGGTCGATATTGTTGGTCGCGCCGAGGCCGGCGACCGCGGCTCGATCGAGCATCTCAACGGCCTGCAGATCCCCAACAGCAGCGGTAAGCTGGTCCCGCTCGCGGCGGTTGCCACGCTCTCCTATCAACTTGAGCAACCGACGATCTGGCGGCGAGCCCGCATGCCCACCATCACCATGAACGGAGCAGTCCTGGACACCACGCAGCCGGCAACCGTCGTGGCTCAGTTGCGCGATCCGATTGACGAGTTCTCGGCCCGGCTTCCGGCGGGCTATAGGGTCGCGCCTGGGGGCACCGCAGAAGAGAGCGCAAAGGCGCAGGCGCCGATCATTGCCGTGGTGCCGCTGATGCTGTTCGTGATGGCCACCGTCCTCATGATCCAGCTACAGAGCTTCCAGCGCCTGTTCCTGGTCTTTGCGGTCGCGCCGCTCGCCTTGATTGGAGTGGTCGCCGCGCTGCTGCCCAGTGGCGCCCCTCTCGGTTTCGTCGCCATTCTCGGTGTGCTGGCACTAATCGGCATACTGATCCGCAACTCGGTGATCCTGATCATGCAGATCGAGCAACTCAGGCAAGACGGGCGATCGGGTTGGGACGCAGTCCTCGAGGCTACGCAGCACCGAATGCGTCCAATTGTCCTGACGGCTGCGGCCGCGACGCTCGGCCTCATTCCGATCGCCGGTGAAGTGTTCTGGGGGCCTATGGCCTATGCAATGATGGGCGGGATCATCTCCGGTACCGTTCTGACCCTCTTGTTCCTGCCGGCACTCTATCTGGCATGGTTCCGCATCAGGCCACCCGGGCCAGATGGATCGCCACTGGCACCCAATGTACCAGAGCTAGAACCTGACGGAGTGAGGAGTGCTGCACGGTGAGCAAGCGACAGCGCCAGCGGATCGATAACTCATGCAATCCCCGTCCACATGGTGGAGTCCGCAGCAGATGATATCGGCTTGGGAAGGTCAGGGGTGAAGTCGCGAGCCCCATCGTACGCGGATCAGGCGGATAGTAACCGGGTCAGGAGGTCTTCATGGCTAATATCGACTTTTGGTTCTCAATCGGTAGCACCTACAGCTACCTGTCGGTGATGCGATTGGGCCGCGTGGCCACCGAAACCGGAATCGAGTTCGTCTGGCGCCCTTTCAACGTCCGCGAAATCATGGTGGCGCAGAACAATATCCCCTTCGCCAACAAGCCAGTGAAGGCGGCCTATATGTGGCGCGATGTGGCCAGGCGATCGGACAAGTACGGGCTTCGACCTAGATTGCCGGCCCCCTATCCCATCCCGGACCTGCCGCTGGCGAACCAGGTTGCGCTGCTTGGGATGCGCGAGGGCTGGGGGATTGCATACGCTATCGAAACATATCGACTCTGGTTCGAGGAGGGCCTTGTCGCCGGCGCCGATCCGAATCTGTCCCGTTCACTTCGCGTAGCAAGACAGAACCCCGAGGAGACGATCGTCCGCGCTTCGGCCGATGCAGCAGCCACAGCACTTGCCGATCAGACACGTGCAGCGTTGGCCCTCGGCATCTTCGGATCGCCCACCTTTGTCGTGGACGGGGAAGTCTTTTGGGGGGACGATCGACTGGACGACGCGATCTCCTGGTCACGCAGCGGCCGCGTACGTTGAGTGGCGCTCACCCGGAAGGAGCTGAGTTTGGCACTCGCAACGCCCCCAGGATGCGTCGTGCAAGCCCCACGATTGCAAGTGTCCACGCTGCGAGCGCGACAAAGACCAACACCTTGGGGATCAGATCGAGGAAGCCGTAGCCCATGGCTCGATCGAACTGGTAGGTGCTCGTCGTATACATCCCCAGCGGAAAGACCATTCCCCAGACCGCTGGCTCGTAGGCGAAACGGTCGCGCATCCAGACATAGCGCCACAGCATCAGCAAAAACAGGAACGGGATCCACCAACTCGCCACCGCCCAGAAGAAAAACGTGAATCCCTTGAGGAACGGGAGGAGGGGACCGAGGAGCGGCCAGGTCTCGCCCCGCAGGATCAGCACCGAGCCGGCCAGCGCCGTGATCGCCACAGCACCCATGTTGATCCAGTAGGGCGGACTGAAGTCTTCGCGGCTCATCGGCACGAAGGTGAGGCGATAAAAGATCAGCGGAATGATCGCCAGATAGAGCATGCAGCCGATCAGGAACATCGCAATCACCTGGAACTGAACCGCCTCCGGCGGCGGCGTGCTCACGTCGATCACGCCGCGCAACACCACCACCGACTGCGTCGAGACGGCGGCGATTAGCCATGCGCCGTTGATGCCGCGCTTGAGCGTGGGCTTGCGCGCGCGCACTGTTACGGCAGTGAAGAAGATGTACATAATCGCGAACCACAGGATCAGCCCGAGCCACCAGAGCACTGTGCCGACGCCCGTGGCCCCTATCACCACCACATTCTGCGTACCCAGAACGCAGGTCCCTGCCACGATGGTGAAGAAGCCGGGCGCCCGCTGGTGGTCTGAAATGTCGCGCATCAGTTCGGCGCGGAACCGAAGGGCCCGCACGATCGTCAATACCCAGAGGACGGGCCAGGCCACCCAGTTGACACCGATCAGTGCCAGTGCAACCGGGCGCAGCCCCATGAAGTGGCAGGCGATTGAGACCACCCCGGTGGCCATGACCAGTGCGAAATAGCCCGGAAATAGTGAGACCGCGCCATCAAGGATCACTGCAGCCAATCGCGCCGGGAGACGGGGCGGCTGCGAAGCGAACCCGGCACGGTCATCCCCGCGCATATCTGAAAACCAGCTCAAGCTGAAGGGAGATCAGAACCAAGGAGGCGTTGAGTGCCCAGGTGACGGTCAGCCATCTCGCAAGCGTGCCCCAGAAGGGATCGGAATTGACCGCTGAGCGCCAGATCGCCACGACGATCCAGACCGTGTAGGCCGCCGAGAAGAGGATCAGACCCTGCTGAACGTCGAGTCGTTCCTGATACATGGCGATAGCGTACAGGCCGGCGATGACGAGGCTCAATCCGACGCCGTACCCCCAGAACACGTTCCCCAGCGGCGCTTTTCCGCGCCAGGCCCGCCGTTCCGGAGCTAAGAAGAGGAACACGAAATCTGCGATCCAACTCATTCCCGCCTCCCGTCCATCCCGAGCCTGCCCCGCCCCCAACTACGCCGCCCTAGCCTCTGGTAACCCTAGAACTCGGCGCATCGGATGGTTCGGGACCGTGAGGTCTTCGAGCGTATATCTGTCGAGCACAGCGAGGTAAGCGGCGAGGGCTTCCCCAAGCACGGATTTCAGCCGGCAGGCAGGCAACAGCGTGCAGGAACTGCGCCCTGCCTCGAAGCACTCGACGAGGCGGAAGTCGTCTTCGGTTGCCCGGACCACGTCACCGACGCGAATCTCGGTTGACGGCCGCTGAAGCCTCAGGCCGCCCTTGTTGCCGCGCGTCGATGTGACAAAGCCGTATTTGACCAGTCCCTGCGTCACCTTCATCAGGTGGTTGCGCGAGACGCCGTAGCGCTCCGCCACCTCCTGAATTGTGGCAAGCCCGTCGGACTTGATTGCCAGGTACATCAAGAGGCGGAGAGACAGGTCGGTGAAATGGGTGAGCCGCATGGTCGCATCCAAAGATGCATGCATCGTATTGCTTTGGCGGCAGATCGGCAATACGGTCCAAAGAGGCACTGACGATACCTCTTTGGAGATCGACCATGGAAACCGCCACAGATCTGCCCGCGGAAGCCACAATCGAGGCTGCTGCCTTGGCTGCATCCACAGGCTTGCTGACGCACTCACTGTCCAACTGGCGAGATCGCGAGATCGCAGCCGGCATACACCCGCACGTGTTCGTACTTTTTGCGGGGACCTACGCAGCGATGCTGCTGGTACTCTGGTTGTTCTTCGGCACCGACGTCAACGCGGCTATCGCGCTCGGCGTGAGCACCGTCTATTTCGCCATGTACTTTGGCGTTCCATTTGTCATGCTTCGCCTCGCTGACGAGGCCACAAGTAAGCCAAGGCCCGGTTCTTTCGGCAGTTTCCTCGCAGGCGATGTCGAGACCTACTCCGGTCGGGTCAGTGGTTGGGGCGCAGTCGCGCAGTTGCTAACAATTCCGGCGGGCCTGATCGGGGCGTTCGTCGCTATCGGGATCATCAGCCGACTGGCCCAGTAAGAGGCGACGGGGCCCCGGGAACCGCCGAGCGGTGTGGCCGGCTGAGGCCCCGCAGCCCGCAGGCCTCGCATGCCGCCAGGGGATTCTCTGCTCCGGTAAACACTGGGAGTAACGCCATCATGACGGATCGCACGATCCAACCGCCGATCAACGGGACGCCACAGGCGCAGTACGAGGCCCCCTGCCTGCGGCAGGGTATGGAGGGCTCGTTTCGCTTGCCTTCCCCCCAAGCGACGGCCCTTCTGCCTGCTTAGCTCCCCCTCGAGTCTCGAAAGGCGGTGGGTGACAACCCCGTCACGCGCCGAAACTCCCGGCTGAAGTGCAGGGGATCAGGATAGCCACAACACAGCGCAACCTCCGAGATCGGCGTGTCGGTCTGCACCAGAAGCCGCTTGGCGGCGTTCATGCGTTCGCGCCGAAGCCAGTTCATTGGTGAAGACCCGACGACCTTTCGAAACCGCCTGTGCACCTGCGATGAACTCAGTCCCATCAAGGCGCTGAAATCGACGATCGACCAGGCCCGCCCGAGTTCCATCCGCGCCTGCTGCATTATGTCCGCCATGGGCTGGGGCGCGGAGGAGGATCGCTCTGGCGACCGGTTAGCAACGAGCGCGGCAATGATGGCGGCCACTGCGGCGCTGTTCTCCGGCTCGCTATCGGCATGGTTGGCGGCCAGCCGTTGCTTGATCCGGGAGAACTGCAGACTGAGGGCCTCATCGACGGTCGAGACAATGATCGGCCTGGCACGAGCCCCCAGCATCTCGGCGGCTTCATCGAGCCCGAAACCGCGCATGCCGAACCAGAGATAGCTCCAGCCGTGGGATCCTCGCGCGCAGGCATGTCGGTACTCGCGAGACGTGTCCAGCCAGGCAATGCTGCCCTGAGGACACTCATAAGTTCGACCCTCGACCTCCATCTCACCGGTTCCGGCCAGCGTCAGGATCAGCACGTGCTGCTTGAACCTGCGACGGACGGGAGGTTCGGAAGGTGCCGCCGTCGCCTTGCCTGCGGCCAACACCCGATATGGGAATGCCGCCGTGTGTGCCGGAGTGTAGAAATAAATCTCATCGTCGCGGCCCGATGCGCTGGAATGAAACATGTGAGTCTCCGCAGGTCGCGCATGCGATTTTTCTCCATGCCAAGCGCGTTGTCCATCCATTCCTCTGCCATCGAGAGCTTGATAACCTCAAGAAGTGATCCTGAAGGCCGAGGCATCCGCTCGCGCGAGCCAAGTCCATCCGGTCACAGGTTGCGCGGCTGGAGGGAGAGCAGCATGCCGGACGGCTTGGAACGTCTGCGGTCGATCGTCGAGGATGCCAGCCTCAGCGTGGCGCAGAAGGCGCGGCAACTCGCCATTGCGGCTGACGACCTGCTGGCCTACCTGCCCCTCGAGGCGCAGACGCAGCGTGCGCTTGACGAACGGGTGATCTGCGACATGTACGAGGGCCATGCGCCCTATACGCCGCGATATGTGTTGGCCGACTTCTCGGTCGTGCTCCGCAGGGGGAGCGATCATCTGGAACTGCTGGCGCCCACGTCGCTCGCCGATGCGATCCACACCCTTATGATCGCCTATCATCACGTCCCGTCCGTGACCGGAATGCCAGTCTATCTGGGGCAGCTAGACGAATTGCTTCTGCCCTTCTGCGACGACGTCGGTGACGAGGAACTCTATGCCGAGATCAAGCGGTTGTGGCGCTACCTCGACCGCACACTGCCCGATGCCTTCATGCATGCCAACGTCGGTCCTTCGGACAATCGGGTGGCCAGGACCATCTTGCGGGTCGATGCCGAGCTCAAGCAGATCGCGCCGAACCTGACCCTGCTTTATGATCCCGAAGCCAGCGGTGAGGCCCTGCTGGCCCGCGCCATCGAGAACATCCTCGAGTGCTCAAAGCCCCACGTCGCCAATCATCCTTTGCACACGGCAGCTTTCGATGCGCGCGGCTACGGCATCGTTTCCTGCTATAATGCCCTACCCTTGGCGGGCGGCGCATCAACCCTTGTGCGGGTCAATCTCAAGAAGGTCGCCGAGCGGTCGCGTGACGCCCGCGAGTTCCTGGATACCATCCTGCCGAACTATGTGGGGTTGGCCTTTGACCTGATGCAGGCACGGATCGACTACCTGTTCGACCACTCCGGTTTCTTCCAGAGCTTCCTCGTCGAAGAAGGATGGATCGACAGAACGCGGTTTGCGGCAATGTTCGGGGTGTTCGGCATGGCCGAGGCGGTCAACACGCTCGAACGGAAGGCGGGGCGCTCCGCCCGTTACGGCAGCAATGGCGGTGCCGACGACCTCGGACACGCCATCTCGGCCCGGCTGGCCGAACTGGTGGCGGCGCAGCCGCTCGACAATGTCTGGCGCGGTCGGGCGATGCTTCATTCCCAAGCGGGCCTCAGCACCGATTCGGAGACGACACCCGGGGTTCGTATCCCCTATGGCAGCGAGCCCGATCCCGTCACCCATATCAGGGCCCTGGCGCCCCATCACAAGTACTATCCCTCGGGGATCAGCGAGATCCTCACCCTGGAGGAGACCGTCAAGGGCAACCCGCAGGCCGTTCTTCAGCTCTGCAAGGCAGCCTTTGCGAGCGGCTTCCGCGAATTCACTGCCAATGTCGCCAACAATGACCTCGTCCGAGTGACCGGCTACATGATCCGCCTGTCCGACGTGAAGCGGCACAACGAACTGAAGGTTTCGCGCACCAATACGACGGCGCTGGGCGCCGAGGCGGCGAGGCTGACCGGCATTCTGGCGCGCAAGCCGCGAGTCGTGGCTCATGAACTCGCCGCTGGCGACCGTTAGCAAGATCCTGACCTGGTCGTGTGTCGATGGCCCCGGCAACCGGCTGGTCATCTTCCTGCAGGGCTGCAACTTCGCCTGCCCCAGCTGCCACAATCCCCACACCATCGGTGTGTGCAATCACTGCGGCGATTGCATTCCGGCATGCCCGACCGATGCGCTGTCCTTGGTGGATGGCTTGATCGTCTTCGACGCCGATGCATGCAACAGTTGCGACGCCTGCCTCAGGGCCTGCCCGATCAGTGCTAGTCCGATGACGCATGTCTACACCGTAGAAGATATCCTCGCCCTGGTGCGGTCCAACAGAATCTTCCTCAACGGGATCACCGTCTCTGGCGGCGAAGCCACGCTGCAGCTCAAGTTCATCATAGCGCTGTTCTCGGCAATCAAGCAGGATCCGGAGCTTGCCGGCTTGACATGCTTCATCGACAGCAATGGACACTTGGGTGAACTGGCCTGGCAACGCGTCCTGCCGGTGACCGATGGCGTCATGCTCGACATCAAGGCTTTCGACAATGGCACGCACATGGCACTGACCGGCCGCTGCAATCGGCGCAGCCTGGCGTCGGCGCGGTCACTCCACGCACACGGCAAGCTCTTCGAACTGCGCTACCTCATGATCCCCAGCCGCACCGACACCGATCTCGAGCTCGACCAGCTCGCGGAGTTTGCGAGCTCACTCGACCGGAGTCTTCGAGTCCGGCTGAATGCCTTTCAGCATCACGGCGTCCGCGGCGAAGCGCGTGAGTGGGAAAAGATGTCGCGCGCCGGAGTGGAAATGGCCGCCGAAAGGCTGCGAGCAGCCGGCCTGGCCAACGTCGTCACTCCGTCGGTCTGGATTTAGCTGGCAGTGTGCTGAGGGTTCGGCAAATTGCAAATTCGCTGAGAGGGACTGAGAAGCTGGGGTTGTGAAGTCAACCAACCTTCACCGGAGCTCCCCGCATGAACGTCCACAAGAATGCGCGTCGACCCCTCGTGGTCGAGTGCTTTTGGTTGGCGGGCATTCGCTAGGTGAGCAGCTGAGCATGCCAGCCAATCACCGACAACCACGGCGAATGATGCTAACGGAGGTTGAGGCAACGCACCGCCGTTGTTGCCGCTTCCCGGAGCGTTGGGTATCCCCCCATCAACTGCCTCTCTGCTCTTCTAAACCGACCAAAGGTCACCCTGGGTAAACTTGACACCGATCTCGGCGCCCGAACAATGGACCATCTTGCATCGATACCGAGTGCCGTCGTCCAACGAGAGGACGAAGTGGGGTGGGACGCCAATCACGGATTCCACTCGAAGCAATGCCCCGGTCGTTGAAAGATTTCTCACGATGCAGGTGATCGTTGAGCGTCCTTCGTTAAACACAATATGAGCACCTTTCAGGACACGCCGTCTAGCGCTGACCCTCCGCTCCTCCATGCGATTACCTCTCCAAGAATAATGCCCGAGACGCCATGGCCAGGCCGCTCAACGCCACTTATCGGCGACGCCTGAGGAAACTAGCGCCAAGCCCGGCTTTGGCGTCGGCATCTTCCTCTGGCTACGCCTCACCACTTGATGGGCAATCACCAATTTGCAGCCGAGCGGGTGATTGAATCGTTGAGCTATCGCAAGTGAGCGGTAAGACGCACAGCTACTCAAGCATTACACACTCCCGTCAAGTGTTGCTCGCGGCAGCGAGGGGAAGATCGAAAAGACGCGCCCAGGCTGTGGTCGCAGCATGCTGGATGGCTACAATGTCGGTGCCGAAGGTCCACCACCCGTTCGCCGGCGCGACCAGGACGTCGGGCGACCAGATTGCGGATTGCAGAACGGGCCAGACGAGCAACTGCTCGTAGCAGATCAGTGTCGCTACGCGGCTGCCTCGGACGGAAACGATTGGGTTGGCGAAGAAGTCGGCCCGCGCCCCGGCCGGCTCACCAAGCATGTTCAGCCACGGTTGCCACATTGAGACTGGAACCGGCATGCGCTCCCGGTAACGCACCACGGCATCCTGCCATGACAGCTCGAGCATGACATTGTCGTAGCCAGTCGTGTCGACGATCACGGCACCGCCATAGACGGTGACGTCGAGATTCTGCAGCGCACCCGCCCAGAGCCGCTCGATGGTCGATGTCCAAGCGCCCAACGCACTCTCCGGCAACACGATGACCGACGCTCCCGCCTTCGCCGCTTCCCGGACGCGATTGATGGTGTCGAGATGCTGCTGGAAGTTGGCATAGTCGCCATTGCTGCCGCCGAATTTCGTGTCGACGCCGACCCAGCCTGGCGGCAGGACGGGCGCGGTCCAGTTCGCAACGGACCAGATCCAGAGACCTCCAAGTGTCAGGATCGCGATCGGCCGAAGTCTCGTCGTCATGACGAGGAGGCCGATCGCTGCCGCCCCAAGCCCGAACCAGCCCCAGCGCGGAAACAAGATCCCTGCGGCGGTGATCGGGTGGGCCCAGCCCACGATACCGATCGGTGGCACGCTGAGCAGCACCGCGATGATTGCGTAGCGGATCAGCCGTCCCCTGCCCGACCGTGACGTCCACAGTAACGTGTGCGTGCCAACGAACAGAACTGACGCCGCGATCCAGAGCGCGATGCCGGCTTCGAAGCCGGCGCCGTAGAAATTGCTGACGCCCTGCGGCAGACCGCGCGAGGCGGCAAGAAAATAGCCCGCGGCGACAAGCGCAGCGCCGAGGCGCGTCGGTGCGAGCGCCCAGAGCGCCGGGAAGAGCATCGCGGCGGGCAACAGGCGCGGCTCGCCGCTCCACGCGATCAGCCCGGTTCCGACTGCCGCGGTGACGAGCGCGGCCGACCGAACGAAATCAGGGACTGAAGACCAGGAGCGGGTGAGCCAGTCCAAGCACGCCGGCAGCTGGGATCGGCCCGAAATATCTCGAGTCATAGGAACCTGCGAATCCTGAGAAGAGGAAGAGCTGACCATTCGGGACGATGCCGCCGGCGAAGGGTGCGAGCGCCCTGCCCGCGCCGTCGGTCGGGCGAACGGAAGAATGGGGGAGATGGACGCCGCCGACGGCAATATCGCCATCGACGACAACACGCTGACCGGCGACAGCGACCACCGTCTTGATCAGCGGCGAGAACCATCCCGGACATAGCCCGCGGCCGAGATAGCCACGGTCGCGCGCCAGCTCGAAGGCTGGATCCTGCGGCGGGCAGATGAAGATGCGATCGCCAACGCCAGGATCGTGTGCCAGCGGTTCGATGCGCCACAGGCCGAGCGGATAGCTCGGGGTGAGATTGACCCGCAGCCCCGAGATGAAGCCGATTCCGGCGAGGGTGGCGAGCAACACAAACGACGCGCTGACCATGACGACATGGCGGACACGAATGGTCATTTGAGGACCTGGCTCTGCCGCTGCGTTTGGCGCAGCGCTTCGGTCTGTTTGAGCGCCTCCACCGTGCGTTCATGAGGATCTTCATGCCGGTGGCCGCGGCTGCGTCGACATAGGGCGCGATGTCGCCGACCGGATCTACGACGGCACCCGAAGCCTTGCCTCCGCAGCCGAACAGATACGAGGCGGCGACCGGGTCGAAGTGAAGGAACTGGCGAAGGATCATGACATGGTCTCCCGCCGAGCCCGCCCCTTGCGGATCGGGTTCGGATACGATATTCAACAATTACATTGAATGTTTTATTGTTGGCCCAATGTCAAGCACCTCGCCAAAACTGGCCTTGTTCGAACAGTTTGCCCTGGTCGCCAAAGCGCTCGGCCATCCGCAGCGTCTCGAACTGATCGAGCAGCTCGGCCAGGGGCCGCGCCACGTCGACCTGCTGGCCGACAAGCTCGGCATTCCGATCGCCAACGTGTCTCAGCACCTGCAGGCGATGCGGCGGGCGGGACTGGTTGCCGCCGAACGGCAGGGCAAGTTCGTGATCTACCGATTGGCCGGTCCGGGCGTGCTGGAAGCGGTCGAGGCGATCCAACAGGTGGCCGAAGCCAATCTCGCCGAGGTGGAGAAGGTCGTCCGGGGTTATTTCGATCAGCGCGACAACCTTGAGCCGATATCCCGTGACGAGCTCAGCGCCCGCCTGCGCGATGGCACGGTAACGGTTCTCGACGTACGTCCGGCAGATGAGTATGCGCTCGGGCACGTACCGGGCGCGGTCAATATGCCGCTGGGCGAACTGGAAGCGCGATTGTCGACCCTGGATCCCGCCCAGGAGGTCATCGCCTATTGCCGCGGACCTTACTGCGTCATGTCGTTCGAAGCCGTCGCCCGCCTGCGCCGGAAGGGATTTTCGGCGCGGCGCCTCGAGGACGGTATGCCCGAATGGGCAGCGGCCGGCCAACCCGTCGAGTCTTGACCCATCCGGAGTTTCCAAATGCAACCCATGCATCGTCAGGTTCTATTGCTGGCTTCGGCGCAGGCCCTGTTCCAGACCGCATCGGTTCTGGTGATGACAGTTGGCAGCCTCGCCGGGGCCGTCCTGAGCCCGGCGCCGGAGTGGGCGACAGCGCCAATTGCCTCGATGTTCCTCGGCACCGCCCTTGGCACCGTGCCGGCGTCGATGTGGATGGCCCGCGTCGGCCGCAGGACAGGCTTCGTCGCCGGAGCTACGATCGGCGCGACAGGTGGCCTGTTGGCGGCACTGGGCATCTTCGGAGGGTCTCTGCTCCTTCTTTGTATTGGTACTTTGCTGGTTGGCGTCTACCAGGCCTTTGCGCAATTTTACCGCTTTGCCGCCTCGGAAGTGGCAGACGACGCATTCAGGCCGCGCGCCATCTCACTAGTGCTCGCAGGCGGCGTGGTGGCGGCGCTCGCCGGGCCTACATTGGCGCGGGTCGGCGGCGAATGGCTGCAGCCGATCTACAGTGGGTCGTTCCTGCTGCTCGCTATCGTCTCCATGCTCTCAGCCGGCCTGCTGCTGGGACTCAAAGTCCCGGCCGCTGCGACCACTGGGGACAACGGTGCGACCGCCAGATCGATGGCGGCAATTGCCCGGCAGCCGACCTATCTGGTCGCACTGTTTGGCGCCGCGACGGGCTACGGCATCATGATCCTGGCGATGACGGCGACCCCCCTTGCCATGGTCCATCACCACCATAGCCTTGCCGATGCTTCGATGGTTATCCAGTTGCACGTCCTCGGCATGTTTCTGCCTTCTTTCATCACCGGATCGCTCATCGCCCGGTTCGGCGTGCTTTCGGTGATGGGCGCCGGCATCGCAATATTGGCGGGGCACGTGTTGCTGACGTTGAGCGGAACCGGGTTCTACTCGTTTGCCGGTGCACTGATCCTGCTCGGGGTTGGCTGGAACTTCCTCTATGTGGGCGGCACCAATCTGCTGACGCGGACCTACACCGCGGCCGAGCGGGGCAAGGCTCAGGCCGCGAATGACTTCACGATATTCATCGTTGGCCTCGTGGCCTCTCTCTCGGCCGGCCTGTTGCAGCAGGCCGTGGGCTGGCAGACCATGAATCTGATCCTGCTCCCCTGGCTGGCGCTCGCTGCCGTCGCGGTGCTATGGCTGGTGATCGGCCGCCCCCGTGCAGCAGAGGCCTGAATTGGTAACGAACCACGTTCAGGGCGACTTGCCGGTGTTTGTTTGGACAATCAGGGGCACGGCCTTCGGCTGGGAGACATGCGCTCGTCCAAGTCTCGTGTGCAACCTGGGTGTCCGTTTATGGCCTAGGGCTCGGGCGAGCCTAGATCGAGCCCGCAGCCAAGCCGATTCCAATGATTGATAGTGCGACTGCAACGATGCGGGCGGCGCTTTGTGACCCGGTCTCGATAAGCGCAACTCTTGGCCCTGCCGATTTCGCCTTCGCGCTGGGTGGCTTCCTGCTTGCCGTATGGAAGGCGTCACCCTCGATCGTGGTGCTGGTGTACGCCGCCGGCGGCATTGCGCTTGTGACACGGTGAACCAGGGAGCTGCGGGCGGAGGACGCAGACTTCGAGTGGTGACCACTTCTGTCCCGCAGAACGGACTCGGCTAGGGCGAAGCCGAAGCTCCGCCCCAAGCGTTACCTTATCCAAGGGCCGCCATCTGCAGTTCGGCCGCCTTGCGGTCAATACTCTGCCCGGGATTCTCGACCGGCCTTTCGAAGGGCTTCCAGGCCTCGCCGACGACCTGCTCATAGGCAGCGACGGCGCCTTCGGCGGCCATCCGCAACGCGTGGGCCTGGAGTGCCATGTCGGCGGCGAACTCACGCTTGCGTTGTGCGGCGCTGTCGAACCCGACCGGGCCACCGACATCTTCATCCCGGTCGTCGCAGGCCGACTTGGCGGTCGCGTCGCGAGCTTCGCTGACGGCCCGGCTGTAGAACTGGCCGGCACCGTAGGCGGAACCGACATAGGCCCCGACGATGCGCTGCAGGTGGATCTGCATGGCCCGTTCGCCAAGGCCTTCGTCGAGCGCCGCGGCGGTGTCGACGATGAGCTTTTCGTGCAGGTCACGGATGCCGTCGCTGTCGAGGACCGGCAGGCCGAAGCTCTCGGAGATGAGGGAGCATTGTCCGGAGTCGGGGCAGGCGAGCCGAACCATCTGCAGCGTGGTGCCCTTGCGGAGCGGGACCACCCGGGCACCGGAGCGGAAGTTGGCAGCTTTCTTGGTCATGGCATATCCTTTCTTTGGTTCCCGAAGCTCGGACCGGCCCCGTGCCGGCCCTCGCTCGGGCGCGAACCGACAGAACCGGCGGGATGACGGGCGCTTCAGGGTCCGGGCGGACCGAGGCGAGCGGGGCAGATTTGCGGCCAAGCAGGGCTTCTTCAGCCCTCGCGCGGGACGCGGGCCTGCCATGCCGAGACCGGTTCGATCCGGCCGCACCGCGGCGCGGAACGCGACCTTGAAGCGAACGGCCGCCGGTTCAAGACCGCCTGAAGCCCGAGGGAGGTCCGGCACGGGCCTCAATATCGACGTGGGAACAGCAGGACAGGCGGTCATCACCATCTGCGATCCGTGGGCTCGGCTGCGAAGTGCCGCTGGCTGGACAACCATCACGACGATACTCGCCGGATGCTCCCCCGTCGCTGGATCATCCGAAGAGATCGGCCGCCGACGATGCCACCGCCGATGTCATTGGACCTGCTCGCTCAGCTCGACCGCCTCGCCGTGCTGTTCGAGGAACCTGGCGATCACCTGCTCCTGTCGCGCCAGCGTGCGCGACAACGCATCGATCTCGGGCTGGCGTTCGGCAGTCAGGGCTGCGAGCTGTGATCGGTAGCGCTCGAGGAATGCTTGCGGATCGGGCGCCTTGCCGCGCCGATAGCTGTCCGGCGTGGCAACAGGTCAGGGATCAGCGCCGTCATGCGCCGGGTGATCTGCCGGTCCACCATGTCCAGTTGGCGCTGCGTCTGCCGACGCACCTCCTCCATGCGGGTAAGTTGCCGGCGAAACTCTGAGTGGCGCGAGGCTACTCGGCGGCGTCGCGGTAACCTTCCTCGAACTCGTCGACGGGATCGCCGTCGATCACCTGGTCTTCGCCATCGAGGTCCTCGCCCTCAGGCGCCTCGTCCTCGTCAACCTCGGTAACGGCGCTCTTCGCGAGCCAGTCGGTCAGGCTCGTCGCATCGGGAGCGAACAGCGCGGCGGGGTGGACGAAGTGCCCCTCCTTGAAGTGCTCGACGAGCGCCGCCCGCGTGTCCTTCACGCGCGCCCGCGGCAGCACCGGCGTGTCGGCGCAGGAGCCTTCGAGGGCCGGGCGCGACAGGCAGGAGAGGAAATCCTCCGTGCCCATATTGGCGAGGAAGCCGTCCGCGCCGATCGCGCCGCCGGCGACGACCGCCACCACACCTGACTTGCTCATGCCCTCCCGGCAGGAGAGCGCGTCGATGAGCACGCCCCGGGCCGCGATGCGCAGGGTGTCGGCGTCGAAAGTGAACTTGCCCTCGGCGTCGAAGAGTGCGGCGGCGTGCCGGGGCATGCGACGGCCGAACCCATGATCGCCGCCGGCGCCGGAATCGACGCGCACGTTCTGGCCAGCGAAGGCGAGAACGAGTAAGGCCAGCAACGTGCCGTCCTCTATCGGCGCCCGCGACAGGGCCTCATGGAGAGCATCGGTGCGGATGTCGCCGATCATCTCGATGCCCTTGCGGGTCACATCGGGACGCGACTTCGGCATGACGATCGCCTCATCGTCAGCGGTGTCCTCCGCCTTGCCCTTCTTCTTGGCCTCGGGCATCCGGAAGTGGACCGTCTTCACCTTGCCTTCGCGATCGAGATACATCGCGGTATGGTCCGACTTCTTGGGCGTGCCATAAACTTGGCTTGCCTTGGGCGGCAGCTTCGCCTCGCCATAGGTGGTCGACTCGGTGATGACGCCCTTCTTGGGCAGGTTCTGGGTCATCCATTCCTGCTGCGCGCCGAGGAACGCCTCGACGTCGGTGGTATACCGGCTGTCCTGGTCGGCGGGTGCGAACAGGTCCTCGACCCAGGCGATGCCGTAGGCCTGAGCCAACTCGTCGCCGAAGCTGGCATCGCGGGCGTACATGCGCCGTTTGGTGAGGCCGTTGGCAACGCTCCACCACGAGACCTGTGGATCGCCCTTACTGGGCTTGTTGGCCTTCCAGACTTCCTTCTGCTCGTCGAGCGAGGCGGCCGCGACGGTGCGGAGCTGCTGCTCGTTCGGCATGTCGCCCTTGGCCATGGCGTCGAGCATCGCCGGCAGCACATTGGCGAGAAGGCGCAGCTTCCTGATCTGGCGTACCGACTGCCCGAGGGCGATCGCAATCGACTCTTCGGTCCAGTTCAAGGCGACGAGACGCTCGATGGCGCGCCACAAATCGACCGGGTTGAGCTGCTCATGCGTGATCGACGTGGCCAGTGACCGCATCGCACCACCGTCCTCGGCACGGGGCACGACCAGGACGGCGATCTCTTCGAGACCGGCGATAATCGCCTGCTTGGCGCGGCGATGGCCCTGATCGATGACGAAGCCGTTGCCGCCATCGGTCTCGGCGAAGACGATCAGCGGCTCGACAACGCCGATGGCCTTGATCGTCGCCAGCAGCAGGGCGTCGGCCTGCGGACTGGACTTGGAGCGGCGCGCCTTGTCAGGATTGTCCTTCAGCGAGCGCGGATCGACAAACTTCAGTTCCATGGGAATGCTCCTTGGAGGGGTATGGACGCGGCCCATCGCCGGTCCTTTTCCGTCTTCTTTCCGAAGACCCCCTCCGGCCCGCGGAGCGGGCGGGCCGGTGCAATTGCGGCCGAGCATTCCTGCCCGGCTGGACAAGCGGGGCTTCTTCAGCCCTGCGCAGAACGACGGGCCGGGATCGCGACGGGCGCGATTGAGCGCCAGCGTCGGCGGACCACCCGATCTGCGAGCGGGCTTTCCTTGTCTCCATTTCCCTCTCCCCACTTTGTCCAAATCTGCAGAGCAGAGCGCTCAGGCCTGACGCCGCTTGAAGTTCTCGTATATTATGGCAATATACGCAGATGATCGAATGGGAACGTATTGCCGGCTTCGACTGGGATGCGGGCAACGCCCGCAAGAGCATCGACAAACACGACGTCAGCCAGGCCGAGGCGGAACAGGTCTTCTTCAACGAGCCGTTGCTGACCGTTCCCGACGCAAAGCATAGCGCCAACGAGCAACGAATTCATGCTCTTGGGCGCACCGATGACGGAAGGCTGCTGCACATCACCTTCACGCTTCGGGACAACGCCACCAAGCTCCGGGTAATCTCCGCCCGGGATATGAGCCGCAAGGAGCGAGGCTACTATGACCAAGACAGCTAAGCCGGTTCCGACCTTTGCATCGGAGGCCGAGGAACGCGCCTTCTGGGAGACCAACGACTCCAGCGAGCATGTCGATTGGAGCAAGGCGGAACGGGTCCGCCTGCCCAACCTCAAGCCGTCGTCGACCTCGATCTCCTTGCGGTTGCCCAATGCGCTGCTCGAACGGATCAAGGTCGCGGCCAACAAGCGCGACGTGCCCTACCAGTCTCTTATCAAGACCTGGCTGTCCGAGAAGATTGACGCCTCTCGAAGCTAGGGTACTCAAGCCGCCTGTACTTCGGACGCCCTGATGCCCTCGACATCCCGGGCAAGCGACTTTTCGATCTCGCCAAATTGCCGCCGCTTGTCGGCCAGTTCATCCGAGAAGGCGAAGGTTCCACCCTCGCGCGAGCGAAAAGCGGCAAGCCGGCGCTCGGCCTCCGCGAGCCGGTGGCGTGCGCGCTCCTGTTCTTCGTCGATGCGAGCCAGCACATGTTCGAGCTTGGCGATCGCGCCGAGCGGCGTGGTGGTGACGGGCAGCTCGATTTCCGTCCGGGTTCCGGTGCGCACCAGCATGGTGGCGTAGCGATAGCCGTCCTGGCCGAAGCGCTCACCGGAATATTCGAACTGGAAGCGACCGATGCTGGCGATGACGACGTCGCCGGCCTCTTGGAGCTGCACCAGGGTCAGGATCTCCGTCATCAGGGCGCGGCCGGCGATCTTGCGCTCGGTGAAGGCCTTGTCTCCGACGTGCATGCTGAATGTCAATCGGCGCGCAAACTTGACCCTGGATCGGCGCCCAATATTGACCCCCTCGTAGTGCACGACGGTGAGCGCCCGGCCGGGTGGAGTTGGTCGGGGTTGCGCAGCCCGGTCGGGCGCGTCGGTGGGGCTTTCCGGCTTTAGCTTTGGGAGCGGTTCTTGAACCGCCAGGACTCGTTGCCGGTTTCGATGATCTCGCAGTGATGGGTGAGCCGGTCGAGTAGAGCGGTGGTCATCTTGGCGTCGCCGAAGACGGCCGGCCATTCCCCGAAGGCAAGGTTGGTAGTGACGATGATCGAGGTCCGCTCGTAGAGCCGGCTGACCAGGTGGAAGAGGAGCTGGCCGCCCGCCTGGGCGAAGGGGAGATAGCCCAGTTCGTCGAGCACGACGAAGTCGAGCCGGGTCAGGTATCTGGCTTGGATGCCCGCACGCCCTCTCGACGGGTGTCATCGTCCTGACCGGTATAACGCGCGAATGTCGGCCGAAGGTCGTCGGGTAACCCCGATTGCTCAAGGTACTTCTCAAGTTCCTTCATCTGGCTGTTTGCCAGGGCATTCATTGGATAGACGATGATGGCACGGGTGCGTTGGGGCTCACCTGCCAGCCGGGCGCGTACCGCGCGGTCGATGATCGGAACGAAGAAGCAGAGCGACTTCCCCGAGCCTGTCCCGGTCGTCACAACGAAGCTTTGACCTGCCGACGCCTTTGCGATTGCCTGCCCCTGATGCCGATGGAGGCGAAGGCCGTGCCCCCCGACGCGAAAGACCTTGCCGGTCTCCGGCGCAATAGTTTTGCTGTCCACCAGGTCATCAATCGTGGGACCGGGCTCAAAGTTCGGATTAATGCTGATCAGGGGGTCGGGCCAGAAGCGTCTGCTTTCGTATATGGCCGACACCCTTTCCTTTATGTCATCGGCGCGTATTTGGGTGAACGATCGCGCGAACCGCGAGTAGTCGCCGATCAAGTGTCGATCGAGATCAAAAACATCCATAGCTTCCCCCAAAATCGGCACAGTCTCGCAATGCCACAAACGGTATCATGAGGCGTCTCTGACGCCAGCCCCGCCATCATCGGCGCGTGCGTTTGTCCGCATTGTCAGGAAGGTTCAAACGCGGCCGCTTTGTACTCGCGGCGAGTATCAAATCTCCCAACCGCGAGCGGTTGAGGGGGAGGGGTGGGGGTGTTCGACCGGGGTCGCCGTCGCAGCCTGTCTTGTGCGTCAGCTGCGCGGGCGCACCCGGTCAATTCGGCCCCCCTTGCCCAAAAAATGCACGCCGCCGCGAAAAGGTGGCCCGCATGGTGGCCCGCGCGTCGACCTGTCGCAGGCAATCAAGATATCACATAAATAGCAAGTAGTTACACCGTTGTATGGCGGAGAGAAAGACAGGACGTGACTGGCCGTTTCTGGGCAGAACTGCCGAAGTGCGAGCGGGGGACAGACGCGCGGACAGACGATCGGTCACTCGCTGATTAGTAAGTCGTCCTTCCGCCGGACAAGTCGAAAACCGATCCGGTAGTGAAGCTATTTTCCTCGCTGACCAGCCAGGCCACCATGCTCGCAGCTTCTTCGACTTCTAGGAAGCGACCCCGAGGGATCCGGTCAAGCATGTACTGAATAAATTCCGGCTTGAGTGTCTGGAGAATCCCCGTTTTCGCAGTAGCGGGAGTAATGGCGTTAACCGCGATGTTGAACGCAGCCAGTTCTTTGCCGAGCGACTTGGTCAATGCGAGAACCCCGGCCTTGGCAGCGGAATAGGCGGCCAGATTGGGGTTGCCCTCCTTGCCGGCGACCGACGATATGTTGACGATTCGACCGTAATTCTGGCGCTTCATCGAGGGAATCACGACCCGGTTGACATAAAAAGTCCCGGTTAGGTTTACGTCAACGACGCGCCGCCACTCGGAGGGGTCGTAGTTTTCAACTGGTGCGTTGTTACCGGCAATGCCGGCTGAGTTAACAAGTAGCGAGACAGGGCCAAGCTCGTCCTCAGTGGAGGCATGGGCAACCTCCAGGCCGACGAGGTTGGTCACATCGACCTGCCTCGTGCGCGATGTTTGCGGCAGTGAGCTGCGTGCTGCTTCAAGCGCATCCAGGTTCATATCCCACAAGCAGACCGCGGCCCCACTGCTCGCCAGCCGCCGAGCGATCGCAAGTCCGAGACCCTGAGCCCCGCCCGTCACCACGGCCGTTTTCCCTGCGAGGTCGATCGAATTCATCAGTTAGGTTCCTTTGAAGTACATTAATCGTCACTCACTTGAAGCCGCACTGAGCCGCTGAGCGAACCGGCAGACCTGATTACGATCCTTTTGAGGTTCGGATTTGCAGCGTCGAAGCCCCGGATTGGCTCATCCATCTGCTGGACCTCGGCCCGCATCCCATCGCCCATTCTGAGGCGCAAGCGCTTCCCGCCCTGGCTGAGCAACAGCCCTCCATCCCTGGTTTCGATTTCGGCGAAGGTGAGCCACTGAGCGGAGCAGTTGACGCTTGCGCGTGCACTCCAAGCGTCAGTGAGTGCGAAGCCTTCCTCCTCGAGCTGAAACTGGCGCGTTGCCTTAACGAGGGGGTCAGAATAAACAGCGCTCAAATCCACAAGGCATTGGGACGCGTCTGCCTTGATGGCGGCGTGTTGGAGCAGCCTTTGCGGCCGGTCGCCGAACCGCAGAATGTTGTGACTATCAGGCCCGATCCTGAAAATGGTCCATCGCTCGCTGCCTTGCTCGCGCTCGTTCCACAGATCGACCCCGGCCTCCTCTAGGCTTGCGTAATCCTGCATGCCCAGATCGACTGCCCAGCGCACCCCTTGGCTTTCGTAAACGAAACTGCCGACATCCATATGCGAATGGCTGAGGCCGACGGCACCGCCTTTAATGCCGAGGAACTTGTCCGCGCCCCAGCGATAGATGGCGACAGGCATCTTGCCGTCCGCACTCCAGCACCTTGCGGGCGCCGCCGTTTCGGATCTAGTGGGGGTCCGCCATAGCAGCGCCAGCGCCACTATGTCGTAGTACCAATACTGCGCCGCCGGATCAGCTCGGTACTCTGCGAGGTCGCGCTCCAACGTCATCAAATCGTGCGCGAGCCAGTCGGGCCGATCCCACCGCCGCGCCATCCAAAACAGTTGTGCCTGTATCCGCCGCTGCGCGGCGCAATCCGCGTAGTTGAAATACTCGCCGGAGGGGGCCGTCACCGCGTTGATGTAAGCTGCACTCTCGGCGAACCCGGGAAAAGCGTCGAGACCTTGCGCGCTGCCCGTCAGGCACTCCAGCGCCGCTGCTAGAACTACGTGATAGCCTGTACCGTAGGACCAGTACATCGGCCCCTCCGGATAAGCTCCGTCCGGCGCATAGCTCGCAGCCACTGCAGGTATGGCCTGCAGCGCCCGCGTCAGGAGGAATTCGGCCTGGGCGGGGTTACGATCGGCGAGCGCTATGGCGGCGGCACCTAGCCCGCCATGACAAACCTGTGCCCAGTTCTCCTCGGTAGTAAGCCACCAATTATGCCGTGCCGTCGTGTCTAGTGACGGTGCGATACCCTTCGTAGCAATCGCGCCGCCGATCTCTTCTCGTTCTACAGGGCTGAGTTGATGATGGAGCCAGTCATACCCGATGGATACCGCAAGACAGAGCTCTGCGGTATCGAGGAAGTGCGACGGGTTCCAGTCGCTGAATCGGCAGATGGCGAGCATCTCTGCGATCGCACGTGCGCCATAGCGATCGTCACCGCTGACGCCTGCGACCATTGCCAGGACAGAGATGCGCTCAAGCGCCTGTCGCGAAATCATCAGCAACATTCTGCCGATCAGGTCCCGTCCAACAGGGGGTTCGGTGAGGATAGCATCTGCTCGGGCCAGTAATGTCGCATAGATTGCTGCCGAAGGACCGTCGGTTGCGATCTTGTGGCGGAGCCTCGGCCAATCGTCCTGGCGGAGGAGCAGTCTCGGATGGGCCGGCAGCGGGCTGGTGAGCTTCATCTACGGCCTCGGCACCCGGGGGCGAGGCTGCGGCCATCGACGATCGCCGGAAGGAACAAAGGGAAACTCCCAGGTGACAGGATCCCTGCCAAACACCTCGAGCCGAGCGATTGACTTGTCCACTTGCAGGAGCCCATAGGCGCATGCTGGGTCCGGCATCGTGGTGAATTGTTCGGAGGCGGATTGGATCGTCAGGTGACGTATGCCAGCCACTTGTGTAATGCTGTTCCAGTGAACATGCCCGGAGAGCCACATCGCCACCCGTCCCCCGTCAGCGATCGCACTGCGTACAGCGGCATGATCCGGATAGGTGGCGAAGTCATCGTTGTGCTCGAAGTAGTAATTGGAGATCATGGAGGCGCCGGAGACTGGAATATGGCTGGCTATTATGGCCGGTCTCGCGTCGTCATCTAGCGCCCGAGATAACCACCTCAGCTCAGGCTGCGTCTCCGGGAATCCCACTGCTCGGTCCAGCAGGACGGACGGTTGCCAGACCAGCAGCCGGGTTTCACCAAGGTCGATTGCCTGATGACCTGCCGGCGTCCCAAACAGCGCCTCGTGATCTCCGAAACTCAGATTTACCACATCGTGGTTGCCACGCAGGTGCACCCGCTTGCCTGGAAATCGCGCAAAGATGCGGGCCAGTTCGCCGGCGTTGGCCAGATCGGTAGTGCGATCGACCTCGTCGATCCGGTCGCCCAGGTCGAGCAGGAGGTCGACCTCCAGCCGTTGCGCCCAATGGACGAACTTGTCCACAACCGCGCGTACGTCAAAGGCGCCTGGGTCGGGCCCGCCATAGTGGATGTCGGTGATGATGGCGATCTTCATGAGAAGGCCTCCGTACCAGAATGATGCGTTCAGCGGTCATCTACACCTTGCTAACAGGGACCGATACGGAATAGGTCTCATTTCGCGTATAGTCACAAAATGAGAGAATCTCAATATCGTGCTTCCCCCGTATCCTTCGCTCGACCAACTCGCGCTGGCGCCCCCGGCGGCGCAGGGATACCTCGTCGATCTCGACGGCACCTTGATCAGTGGGGGAACTTTACTGCACGGAGCCGTCGCGTTTTTGTCGGCGCTGCGTGCGCCCTTCGTGATCCTGTCGAACGATGCAGAACATGTCCCGCAGCAGATTGCGGGCCTTTTCCGCAAGCATGGACTCCCGCTTGGACGCCGCGATGTCATCCTGGCTGGCGCGGTGGCCGTGGAACTCCTGGCGGAGCGCAGTCCGGGTGCGCGGGTGATGCTGCTGGCGAGCCCGGCTCTTGTCGTGCTTGCCCGAAAGCTTGGCCTCAATGTCGACAGTGCCAACCCGGAGATTGTTCTTGTTGCGCGGGATCGGGCCTTCAGCTTCGATAAGCTGGCGGCGGCTGCGCGGGCCGTACACCGCGGTGCGCGGGTCGTCCTGGCGTGCCCCGACACATCACATCCGGGACCAAGCGGCGAACCGGTGCCGGAGGTCGGCGCCCTCGCGGCGGCGCTCTTCGCGTGCGTTGGCCCGGTGCCGCACGAGGTGATCGGCAAACCCGAACCAACCCTGTTCAGAATCGGCTCTCAACGGCTTGGCACAGCCCCCGAGGGATGCTTGATGATCGGCGACAATCCGTTGACCGATGGCGCAGGCGCTGCCCGGGCCGGCATCGGCTTCTGCCAGGTGGCTGGAGTAGCGGAGATCGCGCTGGCAAGCTGAACCTGGAGGCACTCTATGGCCCGCAAGACCACAGTCTCTCCACCTCTTGAGGGTGTTCTCGACCGGTTGCGGGCATTGCGTGAGACCTTGCCGCCCACTGCGCGGCGGATCGCCGATTACCTCATCGATCATGCAGCCGATGTGGTCCATATGTCTGTGACGGAAGTCGCCGAGCGTACGGATTCAAGCGAGGGCAGCGTTGTCGGCCTTTGCCAACAGGTGGGCGCCAGGGGGTTTCAGCAGGTCAAGATTGCGCTGGCTCGCGACCTGGTTCAGCCAGTGCAATTCATCCACGAAGACCTCACGCCGCGCGACGACCTGGCGACGGTTACCTCCAAGATCTTCAATTCGGGATTGCAGGCGATCCAGGACACAATGAAGGCCCTGTCTGTCGCCGATCTGGGACGCGCCGTCTCTGCCATTCGCAAGGCGAAGCGCGTCGAGGTATTCGGCATCGGTAGCGCCGCGACGATCGCCGAAGATGCGAACTACAGGCTGCTGCGCATCGGCGTAGAGTCGCGGGTCAGTGTCGACAGCCACATCCAATCGATCACGGCGTCTTTGTGCACTGCCAGGTCAGCGGTGCTGACGATTTCTCATTCGGGCTCGACTATCGAAACCTTGACGGCGACCCGCCTGGCCAAGGAGGCCGGTGCGACTACGATCGTCGTTACGAACTACGGCCGCTCGCCGATCCTTGAATACGCCGACATCGTCCTCAACACCATGGCACGCGAAACGCAGTTTCGTACCGAGGCGATGACGAGTCGCATCGCCCAGCTCGCAGTCATCGACGCCTTGATCGCCGGTCTGGCTCTTGCCGACTACGATCGCTCGGTCAAGACGATCAACAAAACCTTCGAAGTTCTCGCTTCCAAGCGGGTGTGAGCCCTCTCTGAGATTTTCTCAGTCTCCTGTTGCACATTCTTTGATACAAGTTCATAAATCGGTCGCACAAGCGGTTGACGATGCGATCCGTCGCAACGTCATAGGAACGACAAGCGCGAAGGCGGGGAACACTGTTTCAACAACGCCACTGGTCCCTTCCGCCTGGGACATGATGGCAGCGCACACTCAACAGGAGGGCGTCGTGACGCTAGTTCGTAACATGGTCAGACCAGCACTGGCTGGACTTACCGCACTGCTACTCTCGGCTGGAATATCGCAGGCGGAGGTTCCCGCACTTCAGGCTGCTGTGGACGCTGGTACGCTGCCGGCGATGGCTGATCGGCTTCCGGCCAATCCGCGTGTCATCACCCCAGTGGAGAGCATCGGCACCTATGGTGGTGACCTCAATCTGGCCCTCCGCCGAGGAGACGGCACGCACCTGCTGCGCCTCGTTGGTTACGAAGGCTTGTTCTCCTGGGATCTCGGCTGGAAGGAGATGCTGCCGAACCTCGCCGAGAGTTATGAGGTCAACGAAGACGCCACCGAGTACACTTTCACGCTCCGCAAGGGCGTCAAGTGGTCTGACGGTTCGCCCTTCACCACAGCGGACATCGCTTTCGCCTATAACGATTTGCTTAAAAACCCGGATTGGCTCGGCGCCCGGCCGGACTATATCGCCGTTCCAGACGATACAACGATCGAAGTCGTCGACGACTTTACCTACAAGGTAAAGCTCGCCAAGCCGAACGGCCTCTACATCTTCCAACTGACCAACGTCGACGGCACGCAGCTCGCACTGTTCAATAAGGCCTACTGCTCGCAGTTCCACCCGACTTACAATCCGAACGCCAACGCCGATGCCGTTGCAGCGGGTCTTGCAGACTGGCGGGCACTGTTCGAGCAAAAGTGCGCAGAAATGGGTGGCGAGCAGCGCTGGATGAACCCGGAACGTCCAGTGCTCGAGGCTTGGATGGTCGAAACACCCCCGACTGCCACTGCTGAGTTTTCAATCTTTACCCGCAACCCATACTATTTCAAGGTCGACACCGAAGGTAACCAGTTGCCGTATCTGGATAGGCTGAACTTTGCGATGAGCAATGCCGGCCCTGACATGATCCTCCGCGCCATGAACGGCCAGGTCGATTTCCAGGATCGTAACATCAATCCGGCGAGCCAGAAGCCGCTCTACCTCGAGAACGCTGAGAAAGGCGGCTACCACCTCGTCGACGAGGTGCCATCGAACATGAACGTGATGCTGGTCATGTTTAACCAGACGGTGAGCGACCCCGTTCTGCAGGAGATCTTCTCGAAGAAAGACTTCCGAGTGGCGATGTCGCTGGCCACCGATCGCCAAGAAATCATAGACACCGTGTACGTTGGACAAGGCCAGTTCCACCAGGCCGCGCCGAGACCAGAGTCGAAGTTTTACGATGAGAGCCTGGCCACTCAGTTCACGGAATATGACCTCGACAAGGCCAATTCGATGCTGGATGCGCTTGGTCTCGAAAAGCGGGACGGCGAGGGCTACCGGCTACGGAGCGACGGCAAGCGCCTGAGCATCAATGTTGAAACCTTCGACACCGCACGTCCCGATTGGGTCGACAATCTGGAGTTACTTAAGGCGCAGTGGCAGAAGGCCGGAGTCGAGCTTTTGGTTAAGGTCGTCGATCGTAACTTGGTTGACGAACATCGTCGGGCCAACTTGCACGAGATGCACGTCTGGGGTGGCGACGGTGGCCTCGATGTGGTGGCCGCACCTCACTATTATATGGTGGCGTCCGATGAATCTGCGTTCGGCGTGCCGTGGTATTATTGGTTCAACGACAATGCTGCGCCTGGCGCCGTCGAGCCGCCCGATAGCGTCAAGAAGCAGCGTGAACTCTACGACCAGCTGGTGCAGACGCCGACCACGGAAGGCCAGGACGCGCTGATGAAGCAGATCCTAGAGATCAGCAAGGACGACTTCTACGTCATGGGCATCTCACTCACCGGCAAGGGTTACGCCGTGGTCAAGAACAACGTCCACAACGTACCCCCGTCGCAGCCGGCCGCGTACACCTACCCCACGCCCGGCCCCATGCAGATGGCGCAGATCTGGAAGAGCGAATAGCCTTCGCGAAAGTGCGGGCCGGTATATCCGGCCCGCAGCCCATCCGGCCGGAGTGACTCAATGATCGGCTATATCCTGCGGCGTGTATGCGCGATGGCCCTGACCTTCTGGGCCATGACATTCGTTGCCTTTCTGATCATGGAGCTTCCACCCGGCGACTTCGCCACGACGCGCGTCTCTGAAGTGTCCGCGGCAGGCGCCAAGATCGATCCTGCGATGGTCGAGCGTCTTCGCGAGATGTACCATCTGGATGCGCCGCTCCTCGAGCGATATGCCGTGTGGTTCGGGGGCGTACTCCGCGGCGACCTCGGCTACAGCCTCGCCTATAACACCCCGGTCAATCAGCTCGTCGCCAGTCAGCTACCCAACACGCTGTTGGTTGAGGGTTTGACCCTGCTATTCATGTACGCGGTCGCCATCCCAATCGGCATCTATTCCGCGGTGCGGCAGTACTCCGCCGGCGACTACGTGGCATCGATCATCGGCTTCATAGGCGTCGCCGTCCCGAGCTTCCTCTTCGCGTTGCTCCTGATGTGGGTGGCTTACAGCTCCTTCGGCGTCGTCCTCGGTGGCTTACAGTCGCAAGAGTACCAGGGTGCGGCCTGGTCATGGGGCAAGTTCAGCGATCTCGCCGCGCATCTTTGGGCGCCGATCCTCGTCGGCGGCGCCGCCGGCATGGCCTCATTGATTCGTGTGACCCGAGCAAATCTGCTCGACGAGTTGGATAAGCCCTACGTCACAACGGCGCGGGCCAAAGGCCTGCCCGAATGGCGGCTGCTTCTCAAGTATCCGGTGCGCATGGCGATGTCGCCACTCGTGAGCTCCATCGGCTGGCTGCTGCCCAGCTTGATCTCTTCGGCGACGGTGGTCGCAATCGTTCTCAATATGCCGACGCTCGGCCCACTGTTGCTAACGGGGCTGCTGGTGCAAGACATGTTCCTCGCCGGTGGCGTGCTGGTAGTGATGGCCATCCTCACGCTGATCGGCACCCTCATTTCGGACGTCGTGCTGTTCTGGCTCGATCCGCGCGTACGAGTGTCCGCAGCGTGACCCAGATCAGCGACGTGAGCGCGCCGAAGGTCGCACCGGGCGCAATCAAGGCACCGCCCGATAGCGGCGAGACACCCTTTCGACTGATGTGGCGCAAGCTGCGCCGGCATCGGCTGGCGCAGATCAGCGGTGTAATCCTGATCCTGCTTTACGCGATCGCCCTGCTTGCCGACTTCCTCGCTCCACGCGATCCCAATGCGTATATCGGCCGCTTCACTTACGCCCCACCGCAGCAGCTGCACCTGTTCGATGGGGTTACGTTTGCCCCCTTCGTCTACGACTACAAGGTCACAGTGGATCCGGATGCTCTCAAGCGTTCGTTCGAGGTGAACCCCGACAAGAAAATCCCGGTCCATTTCTTCGTCGCCTCCGAACCCTACAAACTTTTGGGGTTCATTCCTCTCCAACATCGGTTCATCGGTCCGGCTGATCCGGAATCGCCGTTCTACCTGTTCGGCGCGGATCGGCTGGGACGAGACATGCTGTCGCGGCTGATCCACGGCGCGCGCATTTCGCTCTCAATCGGATTGAGCGGCGTAATGCTGAGCCTGCTGATCGGCGTGATCGTAGGTGGCATCTCGGGTTACGTCGGTGGCCGCACCGATATGATTATCCAGCGGATAATCGAGTTCATCTGGTCGCTTCCGCAAATCCCCTTGTGGCTGGGCCTCGCAGCAGCCATGCCGCGGGACTGGACATCGCTGCAGGCTTACTTCGTCATCACCATCATCCTCGCCCTGATCGGATGGACCGAGCTGGCGCGCGTCGTTCGTGGCCGCGTGCTGGCGCTCAAGACCGAGGACTTCGTTGCCGCGGCGCGGCTCGATGGCGCGAGTGAATTGCGGATAATCCTGCGACACATCGTGCCGTCGTTCATGAGCCACATCATTGCGGTCGCAACGCTCGCGATCCCGGCAATGATCCTCGCTGAAACGACTCTCAGCTATCTTGGGCTAGGCCTCCAGGCGCCGATCGTGAGCTGGGGCGTTCTACTGCGGGAAGCGCAGAACATTCGCAGCATTGCAAGCGCGCCGTGGCTGCTGGCCCCCGGTTTCGCGGTCATCCTCGCGGTGCTAGCCCTCAACTTCTTTGGCGATGGTCTTCGTGACGCCGCCGACCCGTACAGCTGAGGCCCGATGAAACGTCTGCTTCTCTCCGTGCGGAACCTCAAGACGCACTTTCCTCTCGCGAAGACAATCGTGAAGGCCGTGGACGGCATAAGCTTTGACCTATTCGAGGGCGAGACGCTGTGCGTCGTGGGCGAAAGCGGCAGCGGAAAGTCCGCGGCAGCGCGATCGATCCTCCAGATCCTCGACCGGCCGGGCAAAATCGTCGATGGCGAAATCTTGCTACACCGCTATCGGGAAGACGATACGACGCCCAGCGCGATCATCGATATCGCCAAGCTCGGTCGCAGTAGTCGCGCCATGCAAATGGTCCGGAGGCAGGACATCTCGATGATCTTTCAGGAGCCGATGAGCTCCTTGAGTCTTGCGCATAGCTGCGGTGACCAGATCGTCGAAGCCATCCTGCTGCGTCATCCGCGGATGGCAAAGCGCGATGCGTGGCAGCGAGCGGTAGAATTGCTGCGGCAAATGCAGCTGCCTGACCCAGCGCTGACGGCGAGCCAATATCCTTTCCAGCTGTCGGGTGGCATGCGGCAGCGCGCCATGATCGCGATGGCGCTTGCGAGCGAGCCGCGCATCCTGATCGCAGACGAGCCCACGACCGCCCTCGATGTTACGACGCAAGCGGAGATCCTTGCGCTGCTCGAGCGGCTCCGAAGCTCGCTGGGCCTCGGTGTGATTTTCATCACGCACGACGTGGGCGTGGTCGCCAACATTGCCGACCGTGTCGCCGTGATGCAGCTGGGCAAGGTGGTCGAGACGGGCGATCTACGTTCGATTTTCGATCACCCGCAGCACCCCTACACGCGCATGTTGCTGGCCTCCGCGCAGCGCTTGGAAAAACCATCGCCCCTTCGCGCTACGGTTGTTCCCGTCGAGAGTACACATGCAAATGTACGCCCCATCCTCAAGGTCCGCGATCTCGGCAAGACCTTCGTCTTGCGCCGAGGGCTCCTTGGCAATGGCCTTAAGGAGCTACGGGCCGTGGATGGCGTGTCATTCGATGTCATGCCGCGCGAAAATGTGGGCATTGTCGGCGAGAGCGGCTCGGGCAAGAGCACCATGGCGCGATGCATCGTCGGTCTTCACAACGCCAGTGCCGGGTCGATGCTGTATCGCGATGCAAGCGATGGTGAAGTCGAACTGGCGGGTCGCGTGCGCAAAGGCAACGATCCGCTGCTGCGCGAGGTCCGCATGATCTTCCAGGACCCTTTCTCGGCGCTCAATCCTCGCATGACGGTCGGCCAGATCATCGGTGAGCCGATCCGGCTTGCGAAGACGGCGAGGGGGCGCGAGCTAAAGGAGCGGGTTGCCGAGCTGCTCTCGCTGGTCGGGCTGGAGCCGAGGATGATGGAGCGCTATCCGCATGCCTTTTCCGGCGGGCAGCGTCAGCGCATCGTCATCGCGCGCGCCATCGCGACCAGCCCCAGGCTGATCGTTGCCGACGAAGCGACCTCGGCGCTCGACGTCTCCCTACGCGCGCAAATGCTCGACCTGATGCTCGAGCTGCAGAACCGGCTAAACCTGAGCTACGTGTTCATCACCCACGACATCAGCAACATCCGATACTTCTGCGACCGCGTCGTCGTGATGCACCAAGGCAAGGTGGTCGAGACGGGAACGGTCGACGCCGTGCTCAACGCGCCCAGCCACGACTACACCAAGCGGCTGATCGCGTCCGTCCCGCGCCCCGACCCTTCGCTGCAGACGCCGCAATGACGGGCACCGGCGCCATGCGAGTCGTTCCCTGCTTCTCCACCTTGGGGTGCGGTGAGCTAGAGCTCGACGACGTGCTCGCGCTTGCAGTTCGTCGTAAGATGCCTGCGGTCGAGCTGCGCACCCTGGCCGGTCGCAACGAGCTGCCGAGCTACTTCGAGTCGACGTTCAGCACGCCCGAGCGGCTCGCAGATTTTATTCGCGGCTATCCGGTTCGTATTGCCAGCCTCGACAGCTCGTGCCGGATGATAGGCACGACTCAGGACGGGCGCGATGAGGTGCTTGCCCTTGCGCCATGGGCGACGGCGGTGGGAGCGCCCTCCATCCGTGTGTTCGACGGCGGCGAGCGCGGCGATGACAGCGAACTGGCGTCGGCCCAAGCGCTCCTCGGATGGTGGACGAGCCTCGATCTCGCACCGAAACTTATCATCGAAACTCACAACGCCTTGGCGCAACCCGGCGCACTGGCTCGCTTCCTCGAGCGCCATCGAGATGCGCGGATCCTGTGGGACACTCATCACACGTGGAAAGAGGGGGGCGAGGCCCCGGCTGTCACGTGGACGCGCCTGCGTGGGAGGTGCCGGCACCTGCACGTAAAGGACAGCGGACCGGACGGACGGTACGTGCCACCCGGCGAAGGCACCTTTCCCTTCCACGAGCTTTGGGCCGTGATGCGCGCCGACAATTTCGACGGTGTTGTGAGCCTCGAATGGGAACGGCACTGGTTTCCCGAACTGCCCCCCATCGAGGCCGCGCTCGACGGCTTTGACACAGTGCTTTCGAGCGTGGACCAAAGATGACCAAGCCCAAACTGGCGCTCTGCTACGACAAACGACTTTACCGGGACTCGTTTCTGCAACGTGACTGGGACCGCCTGGCGGCCGTCGTCGAAATCGTCGATCGCGAGCCACTGATGAGCTACCTTGACGCGCATGCCGCCAGGACCTTGCCCGAAGTCGAAATCCTGATAACTGGCTGGGACGCACCGCTGCTCGAAGTGGACGGGCTCGCGAACCTGCCACGCCTGCGGATGATTTCGCACTTGGGCGCAACGGTGAAAGCCCACCATGCCCCGTCGGTGTGGAAGCGCGGCGTGCGTGTCTCGTCGGCCGTCGAAGCGACCGCCCACCCTGTCATCGAGTTCACCCTGGCTGCAATCATCTTTGCGGGAAAACAGGTGCTAGCGCGCTCACGCAAGTACTGCGAGACGCGGCGCTTCCCATCTCCCGACGATGAGTTCGACGTTGGACTGATGGGCAAGGTCGTTGGCATTGTCGGGGCTTCCCGTGTGGGACTTCCGGTGATCGAGCGGCTGCGCGACTTCGATGTTGAGGTGCTGGTCTACGACCCGTTCCTCTCCCGCGAGCATGCGCGTGGATTGGGGGCGGAAAAAGTCGATGAACTCGATGAGCTGGTGACGCGCGCCGACATCGTCTCCATCCATGCGCCCATCACCGACAAGACCATCAATATGTTCGACGCAGCGCGTCTCGCGAAGCTTCGCGACGGCGCGACGCTCATCAATACGGCCCGAGGCATCCTCATCGATCAGACCGCACTCATCGACGAACTGCAGTCCGGGCGTATTTCGGCGACGGTCGACGTGACCTACCCCGAGCCTTTGCCGCCAGACTCGCCGCTGTTCACCTTGCCGAATGTCCTCCTCACGCCTCACATGGCCGGTCCGATGGGTCTCGAGCGCAGCCGTATGTTCGCAGCGGTCGTCGACGAGGTCGAACGCTTTTGCGCTGGCAAGTCCCTGCGGGGCGAGATCTCGCTAGACTCGCTGGGACGCATTGGATGACCCTCAGCTGGCAGGTCGAGGACCTTACCCAGGCCGACGCCGATGCGGGCTTGCAGCTCTCCACCGAAGCGGGCTGGAACCAGGTGGCGCGCGACTGGAGCTATCTGCTCAAAGCGGGACAGGGCTTCGGCGTGCGCGCTGAGGGCCGGCTGATCGCATCGAGCCTCGCTCTTCCCTATCCGCCATATTTCGGCTGGGTGAGCATGGTGCTCGTCACCCAGAGCTATCGGCGGCAGGGCTTGGCAACACTTCTGCTGCAGGCGGCCGTCGATCATCTCTTGACCCTCCGGCTTGTCCCGATGTTGGATGCGACGCCTGAGGGACGCGAGGTGTATTCTCGCATGGGATTTGTCGATGTCGGGATGATTGATCGATGGCATGGGCAAGGGGACGGTATGGTCGCGGGACCGCCACTAGTTGCGTCTTTAGCCCAATGCGCTCCGCTGGACTTGCAAGCCTTTGGTGCAGCCCGCCTACATCTGCTGGATGAACTCAAGCGACGGCCGGGCTCAGCGGTTCTCGCCTCCGATTCCGGTTATGGCATCGCCCGACGGGGCCGCCACTCAACACAGATCGGTCCGGTGGTGGCGATGACGCCGACGGTGGCGAACGGCTTGGCAGCGCAACTGGTTCAAGTCACTGCTGGAGCCATCGTCGCTGACGTGCCGCGCTCCGCCGAAAACCTGGTGCGCTGGCTCAGCGGGAGGGCTTTCACGGTTAAGAGGCGGTTTTACCGAATGGCTCTCGGCCGGGCCAACGGTTTTGGCGATGGATCCCTTGTTCACGTTATTGCCGGACCGGAGCTTGGCTGACCTTTACAGCCAACAATTGTGGAGCTAGTCATATGACCTCTTATGACTTCCGCAATGAATCCAATTGCCGATCTTCCAGTTAGCGTGGCTCGTCGTGCGGTCGCAGTGCTGACCGACATTGATGACACGCTGACGGAAAACGGACGCTTGCCCGCGCTGGCCTATGCATCGCTTGAGAGGCTGCGCAACGCTGGCATGCTCGTGATCCCTGTGACAGGGCGCCCGGCAGGATGGTGCGATCTCATCGCAAGGCAATGGCCCGTTGACGGCGTCGTGGGCGAAAATGGCGCCTTCTGGTTTCGCTACGACGATGCGTCAAGGCGCATGATCCGACGGTTCATGCGGCCCGATAGCGACTGGCAGGGAGACCGCAAGCGACTCGAGGCAATTGGTGCGCGTGTACTGCGTGAGGTCGAAGGCACCGCGCTCGCTTCCGACCAAGGCTATCGCGCAGTCGATCTCGCCATCGACTTCAGCGAGGACGTTCCGCCCCTTGGTCGCGATGCGGTCGAGCGCATCGTCGCTCAGTTCGAGGAGGCAGGGGCGACGGCCAAGGTTTCGTCTATCCACGTCAACGCTTGGTTCGGCAAGCACGACAAGCTCAGCACAAGCCTCACCCTCCTCCGCGACGCATTCGGGATCGACGGGACAGCTCAGCGCGAGCACGTCATTTATGTCGGTGATAGCCCGAACGACTCGCCGATGTTCGGTTTCTTTCCCAATGCGGTTGGCGTGGCCAATGTTCGGGACTTCGAGGGGCGGATGCCGGCGCTGCCGGCCTATGTCACCGCGGGCCGCTCGGCCGAAGGCTTTGCCGAACTGGCGGATTTGCTGATCGCGGCGCGCCCCGGAGAAGCGCTTCAGGCTGTTGCAGGACGCACCGAACTCGGATACTAAAGTCATATTACGACTTACCACTTGGCGCGCCGTGCAGTTCGACATTCTCATCATTGGCGGAGGGATCAACGGGGCCGGAATCGCACGCGATGCGGCCGGTCGCGGCGCCTCCGTGCTGTTGCTCGAACAGGGCGACCTCGCGGGCGCGACGTCCTCCGCCTCGTCCAAACTGATCCACGGTGGCTTGCGCTATCTCGAACACTACAAGTTCGGCCTCGTGCGCGAGGCACTGGCCGAGCGCGAGGTGCTATGGCGCATCGCGCCGCATCTGGTCAGCCCCCTGCGCTTCGTGATGCCGCACCGCCGCGGCATGCGGCCCAAATGGATGCTGCGGACCGGCCTGTTCCTCTACGACACGCTCGCGCCGCGCAGCGTGCTCGAGGGCGCGCGGCGGCTCGACCTGCGCTCGGCCCCTGAGGGCGCCGACCTGATGGAAAGCTACACCACCGGCTTCGCCTATTCGGACTGCGCCGTGGACGACAGCCGGCTGACCGTCCTCAACGCGCGAGATGCCGCCGACCGTGGCGCCGATATCCGGACGCGGTCGCGAGTTGTGGCGATCACGCGCCATGCGTCTCACTGGGCCGTGCGCTATCGCACTGTGCGGGGTGGCGAGCACGAGGTCGAGGCGCGCGTGCTGGTCAATGCCGCCGGCCCCTGGGCCGGCAAGGTTGCGTCACTGGCGCTGGGCGCGATGCAGCCCGCGATCCGGCTGGTCCGCGGCTCGCACCTGATCGTGGGGCGGCGGCTGCCGCATGGCGCGGCCTACACGCTGCAGAATGCCGACGGACGCATCATGTTCGCTATCCCTTATGGCGGAGATTTCACGCTGCTCGGCACCACCGACCAGGACCATCCGGGCGACCCGTCGAGCCCGGCCATGACCGACGCCGAGCGCGACTATATCCTCGCCTCCGCCAATGCCTATCTGCGCGAAAAACTCACGACGGACGACATCGTCCACGCCTATGCGGGTGTCCGCGCGCTCTACAATGACGGCGCCAGCGCCGCCAAGGATGCGACCCGCGAATACGTATTATCGCTCAATGCCGCGGCGGCGCCGATCCTCTCGATCTATGGCGGCAAGATTACGACCTATCGCAAGCTGGCCGAGGTGACGATGGCGAAGCTCGCGCCGCATCTGCCTACGCTCCACACCAGGAACTGGACCGCCGATGCTGCCCTGCCCGGCGGGGACTTCCCGATGCAGGGACGTGATGATCTCGTGCACTCGCTTGCTGCACGCTACCCGGCGCTAGAGCCGGCACTGCTCACCCGCCTCGCCGCCGCCTATGGCACACAGACCGCGGCAATTCTCGGTTCCGCACGAACCGTCAGCCATCTCGGTCGGCACTTCGGCGCTGGATTGTACGAGGCTGAGCTGCGGTATCTGATGGACCGTGAATGGGCGATGACGGTGGACGACGTGCTCTGGCGGCGCAGCAAGCTGGGACTGCGCGTCAGTGACGCAGAGGCTGAAGCGATAAGTGATTTCATGGATGCCCAGTCGTCCGACCACAGGCTGGCGGCGGAGTAGAAATGCCGATGACCGCCCCACCTAGCCCGTCGCCTCAAGTAAAGCCCGACCCGATCCGGTCGCTGCTCGATGGCACCTATGGAGAGGCCGAGACGGGGAAGGCCGTCAGAATTGCGACGCGCTCGCTTGTCGTCGCCGATACCCTCGCCGGAACCGAAGCGGAACTGGTGGCGGAACTCGGCTTCGGCCGCAGGCTCGCGGTGGTCAGCGACCCGATGACCCGCGCCGTTCTTGGCGCGAGAGTCGAGGCGGACCTTGGCGGGGTGTTCGATGTGCAGAGCATCGTTCTATCCGACGTTCCCTATCCCGACGAAGATACCGTAGACGCCATTCGCAAGGCTGCAGGCCGCGCGGATGCCTACATCGCCGTCGGTTCGGGGACGATCAACGATCTCACCAAGTATTCGAGCGCGCTCGACGGCAAGCCTTACGCGGTCTTCGCCACGGCGCCGTCGATGAACGGCTACACGTCGCTGACTGCATCGATCAGCCAGCACGGTCACAAGCTGACCCTGCCGGCGCAGGCGCCGGCAGGCGCCTTCTTCGATCTCGCTGTCCTTGCCGCGGCGCCCAAACGGATGATCCGGGCGGGACTGGGCGACAGCGTTTGCCGCGCCACCGCGCAGACCGATTGGTTGATGAGCCATCTGCTGCTCGGCACCGCCTACCGTCAGTTGCCGTTCGACCTGTTGGCCGACGAAGAGCCGCTGCTGCTCGACCTGGCGAGCGACCTCGTCGCCGGCAGCACCGAAGCGATGCGCGTCCTCGTGCGTACGCTGATCCTCTCCGGGCTTGGCACCGCCATCTTCGGGTCGAGCGCGCCAGCCAGCCAGGCGGAGCATCTCGTCAGCCACTATATCGACATGCTCGCGCCCGCCACGCGCCCGCATGCCTTTCACGGCGAGCAGGTTGGCGTGACCACGCTGTCGATGGCGCGGTTGCAGGAAACGGTGCTCGCGGAGCCACCTGTGCTGAAGGCCGATACGATCACCGAACGCGATGTGATCGCCCATTTCGGCACTGAGCTGGGCAGCTCGTGCTGGCCCGAATTTGCCGCCAAACGGCTGGATGAAGCGAAGGCCGACGAATTGAACCATCGCATCGCGACCCAATGGACCGACATCTCCGCGAAGCTGGCACAGAGCTTCCTGTCGCCAGCGCGGATCGAAGCGGTGCTGCTCGCGGCGGGCGCGCCGACCACGCCGCAGGCGATCCAGCTTGACCGCGGCTTCTACGAAGCGGCGATGCTGCACGGCCGTGAGATCCGTAACCGCTTCACGGTGCTCGACGTGATGGGGGCCAGCGGGCGCCTGCCGAAAGTGTTGCCGACAATCTGAACCGGGAGTATCCGATGGACTTCATCTTCATGCTGACCCGCGGTGATAAGACGGTGGAGGATTGTCTCGACGTGCTCGAGCAGATCGGCCCCCTCGGGCTCGGACATGTCGGCTTCAAGGATGTGGGCGTCGACGCCGGGACGCTGCAGACGCTGACCGACCGGATTCGCGCGATGGGCGCCACTTCGTATATGGAGGTGGTGTCGGAAACACCCGAGGCCTGCCTCAGATCGGCCACCGTCGCCCGCGACCTTGGCGTCGACCGGTTGCTGGGTGGAACCGACGTGGCGCGCATCAACGATATTCTTGCAGGGACGCACACATCCTATTTCCCGTTCCCGGGCTTCCCCTCGGGCCATCCGACCAGACTCGGCGGCAAGCCCAGTGACGTGACAGCGCATTGCGAGAGTTTCCGCGCCGCGGGCTGCGCCGGTGCCGATCTGCTCGCTTTCCGCGCCACCGAGGCCGATCCACTGGACCTCGTCCGCGCGGCACGCAAGGGCATCGGCGAGGGCTATCTGATCGTCGCCGGCTCCATCACCTCGCGCGAACGCATCAAGGCGGTCGCCGACGCCGGTGCCAATGCCTTCACCATCGGCACGGCCGTATTCGACGGCTCGTACAATCCGCGCAAGGGATCGCTGCTGTCGCAACTGGGCGACGTGCTTGCCGACTGCGAAGCGGCCTAGCGGCGTGGCGAGCCTCGGCATCGACATCGGGACGCAGAGCCTCAAGGCGGCGATCCTCGACGATGACCTGAAGCTGGTCGCAACCGCCGACCGCGGCTACGGGCCCACCTATCCAAACCCCGGCTGGGCCGAGCAGTCATCGGACCTCTGGCTCGACGCGTTGCGCCCGGTCATCGGTCAGGCCCTCGCCGCCTCACGGCTAACAGCGGACGACATCAAGGCGGTCGCAATCTGCGGGCAGCTCGATGGCTGCGTACCGGTGGACGCATCAGGCGCTGCCCTGGCATCGGCGATCATCTGGATGGACCGTCGGGCAACGGACGAAATCGCCAACATCGACCCGCGGCTCATCAGCGAGCGCTGCGGACTCGTGCTCGACCCCTCGCACATGGCTGCGAAGATCGCCTGGCTATCGCGACATCATCCGGATCGCTCGCGCATCGCGAAGTGGCACCAGCCAGTGAGCTTTCTCGTTGCCGCATTGACCAGCGAGGCGGTGATGTCCCATTCGCTGGCCTCGACCACGATGCTTTACGGCGTCACCGCACGAGGCTGGGATATCGAACTGCTGAATGCATTCGACATCGACGTCCGCGAACTCCCAGGCATTGCGGATGAGGCCTCGATCGCCGGTACGATAACCACGCGCGGCGCCGAGCTGACCGGGCTCAATCCGGGCACGCCCGTCGCAGTCGGCACCGGTGACGACTTCTCCAACCCACTCGGCTGCGGCGTGTGCCGCCCAGGCGTCGTCGCGGTCTCGCTGGGCACCGCCGAGACAGTGGCGGCACTCTCGGAGAGAGCGATTGTCGACTATGCCCAGCTTGTTGAAACGCATGCCTATCCCGGTGGGCTCTACCACCTCGGCAATCCCGGCTGGCTCTCGGGCGGCGCGATACGCTGGGCGTCGTCGCTGCTGTCGATCGCCTCAGACCACGCGTTTTCGGCACTGGCCGCGACCGCGCCCGCCGGGTGCGATGGACTGACATTCATCCCTGCCCTTACTGGCGCCACCGCACCCAAGTGGATCGCAGCTGCGCGCGGCAGTTTCATCGGCCTCTCGACCTCGCATCAGCCGGCACACCTCGCCCGCGCCGTACTCGAAGGCACCGCCTTCGCGATGCGCGATGTTATCGACCGGCTCAGTGCGCTCGGCGTGCCCACCGGCCGGCTTCGGTTGATGGGCGGCGGCGCGCGGAGCGACGTGTGGTGCCAGATCCGTGCTGATGCGACTGGCCGCCCCGCCGACGTTCTCGCCGACGGCGACGCATCGGCGATCGGAGCCGGGCTGATGGCGGCGGTTGCAGCCGCAGTCAGTCGCGACATAAAAACTGCGTCGTCTGCCGTGCAGCACGCGCTGCGGGAAGTTGCACCGGATGCAAGCATGGGGCAGACCTACGAGGCTGCCTATCGCCTTTACCGCGAGCGATTTGCGGCCCTCGAACCGACCTGGTCCGCGTCCAATTGAGGCGTCGCTGATGGCCTATCTCTTTCTGCTGCATGTTGGGGGCGCCCTAGCGCTGCTGTTGTGGGCCATCCACATGGTGCAGACTGGCATCGATCGCGGCTGGCGTCCGGAAATCACCGCGGCGCTGCGCTGGGCATCCGGGGCCATCCGTCCCGCCGGTATCGGCTTGCTGTTCGCCGTCGCCCTCCAGAGCGCGACGGCGACCGGGATGCTCGCCGCCGGCTTCGCGGCCAAGGGTGCGCTCACCGCGTCAGCCGGACTTGCGATCATGCTGGGCGCCGACCTCGGCTCGGCACTCGTCGTCTACTTCCTCAGCCTCAATTTCCAGCTTCTCGCGCCGATCCTGCTGATCGTGGGCACGGGGCTCTTCTTCAAGGCTGACACGCGGAAGCTGCGGCAGACCGGTCGCGCGCTCGCTGGGATCGGGCTGATCTTCGTTGCCCTTTCCCTGCTCGGACAGGCGACCGAGCCGCTGCGCGAGAGCCCGCTCCTGCCAGCTGTCGTGACCTACCTCGGCAACGATGCCTTCACGGCGCTCGTTGCCGGCGCGGTGATCGCCTGGCTGATGCACTCATCCGTGACGGCCATCATCTTGCTGCTGACGCTCGCGACGCACGGGCTCGTGCCGATCGAGGCGGCCGCATCACTGCTGATCGGCGCCAATATCGGAGGCGCGCTGATTCCGTTCGTGCTGACCCGGGGCGGCGCACTAATCAGCCGGCAGATCATGGCCGGCAATCTGATCCTCCGCGGCGGCGGTGCGCTGATCGCGCTCCTTGTCCTCGGCGCCGGCGCGCGCGGCCATCTCCCCGGCGCCAGCGACGCCAGCGAGCTAGTCAACCTGCACCTCATCTTCAACGCCGTGCTGCTCGTTGTCGGCCTGCCGCTGGTCCGGCCCGTCAGTGTGCTGACGGCATGGCTGGTACGAAAGCCCTCCGCCGCCGAAGCGGGCGAACTCGCGCTCGGGCTGCCGCCGAGCTGTCTGGATCCGGGCTCGATCAGCGAACCCGCAATGGCACTGGGCAACACGCAGCGTGAGCTGATCCGAATGGCGGAGATCGTCGCGCGGATGCTCGAGCCGATCATGGAGATCTACCGCACTGGCGATGCCGAGAAGATACGCCAGGCCAAGGCCATGGAAGCCGCAGTGAACCGGGCGCAGAGCGAGATCAAGCTTTACCTCGCCAAGGTGTCCTTCACAGTCGAGACGCAGGAAAAGCAGAGCCATGACCTCGCGGCGATCGCGGTCAACCTCGAATATGTCGGTGACGCCATCACCAAGACACTGCTGCGGCTCGCCGAAGTGCGCAGCGAGCAGCGTCTGGCGTTTTCGCCGAGCGGCTGGCGCGAACTCTCGGACCTCCATGGCAGCGTCATCGCCAGCATGCGGCTGGCGCAGAACGTTCTCGTAACCCGCGACGTGGCGCAGGCGCGCGAACTTGTGCGGCGGAAGAGCGAGATACGTGCGCTCGTCGACGACAGCATGCGCCGCCACATGCAGCGCCTCAAGCAGGGTACCGAGGCAAGCGTCGCCACTAGCAACATCCACCTCGAAACCATCCGTGCCCTGAAGACGATCAATTCACTACTCGCGACGATCGGCTATCATGTGCTGGCCGAGACCGGGGACGTTCTCGACAGCCGCCTAAAGCCGGCAGGCTAGGCGATATCGATCGTCCGGCGCTCGATACCCGAGCGATAGATCGCGTTGACCGTTCCTATCGCCGCCGCCGCATCCCCGGCGCTCGCGGGAACAGGCCCACCGGTGACAATGGCCGCGACAAAACTCTCCAGCATCAGCAAGTGGCTGTCCGGCCGTTCGACTGAGATGTCGTTCCACACCTTGGTCTCGGTGCGGTAAAGTCGCAGCGGCGCGATGCCAAAGGGATCGGGGAGGTCGAGGCGGCCCAGCGTCCCATCGATCTCAATGGTCTCGTCATTGTTCGCCCCCGGACTGTGCGCACTGGCGACGATGCTGACGATCCCGCCATTCGAGAGACGTAGCAAGGCGGCGCCCGCGTCCTCGACGTCGGCAACGGCGCGGAAGGTCGCGACGTCACCCTGGGCGGAAACATAGTCGAGCCCGGTGATATAGCGCAGCGTATCGAGCTGGTGGATACTGTTCATCAGCAGCACGCCGCCACCCGCCTGTTCCCGGCTGGCCCGCCAGTTGGGCGCACCGGGCGCGCCCCAATAGTCGGCGCGCTTGTCGATGATCGTGCGCAGGCGCACGAGACGCGGCTCCCCGATCTCGCCATCGCCGAAGATGCGTTTTGCGGTGCTCACGGTGCCGGAGCGGCGCAGTTCGTAGAATACCCCGAGCTTGAGCCCGTTCGACTCCGCGAGGCGCCCAAGACGGCGCGCATCGGCAGCGTCGAGGGACAGTGGCTTTTCGGCGAGCACATGCTTGCCCGCCATCAGCGCACGCTCGACCGTCGGCGACAGAAGATAGTGCGGCAGGCCGACATAGACCGTGCTCACCGCGGGGTCCGCGAGTACATCGTCGATGCCCGAGGCGATGCGGGCATGCGTCTTGTCCGCGAATGACCTGGCTCGCGCCGGATCGGCGTCGAACGCCGCGACGATGCGGAGGGCGTGAAGCCGGGTCGTCGCCCGGGCGATCTCGCCGGCGGCCCAGCCGCAGCCGATCACGCCCAGGCCGATGGGGAGTTCCGTCATGGCTTGAAGGCTTCGGGAAGCGCCGCGCCCACCAAGTGGGACAAGGACGCATAGTAGCTGTCGTCCGCGTACCGCTCGAGGGCGAGTGCAACCACGCCGATCCCATCGGCAGGCGGCGACACCGCCCACGGCCGCGTGAGCCGCTGCGTGCCAGGCGCGGCGAGCGGTGTCGCGCGCCATATGCCGTCGTCCCCGCGCTGCCAATACTCGAAGTGCCAGAGCCCGTCCGCCTCACGCGTCAAATAGAGCTGGCCGGCGGCCGCTCGCTCAGGGAACGCAATGCTGCCCACATAGAGGCCCGCATCAATGTAGCCGAATTTGCGGCCCGTGGGTGCAATGTCGTCGACCACCCAGCGGCCGTCGCGTAGCGAGGCGACGTGGTGCCAGCCATCGCGCGTCGTCATGTCGTCCTTGATCTTGCTGACATAGCCGATCTCGAACACCGGTCCGCTGCTCACGTCGAACAGGTTCACGGTGCGATCGGCCCGGGTCTGCTGCACCAGCTCGAGCACGGTGTAGTCGAGCGGCAGGCCGGCGCCGGTCTTGAGGTTGCCGATCTGCCTGCCGTTCGCGGGCAACGTCACCGCGCCCGTCTCGAGATCCACGAGGCAGGCGAACACGTCATGCACCGGCTTCTTCTCGTATTCCTTGGGATGGCCCGAGACGCCGACCCGCATGGTCCTGCCGTCAGACAACAGGGCCGTCGCCATGTAGACTTGCTGGTCCGTATCGAAGCTCAGAAAGTCGCGCGGGGTGGTCCAGCTCTGGGCCCAGTCTGACGACATGCACCAGCCCCAGCGCGTTTCATTCACGCGCGTGAACAGGTGCAGCGTGCCGCCGACATCATGCACCTGCGCGTAGGTCGTCGACCCATTGAAGGTGAGCCGCTGTTCCGGTAGCCAGTCGTCGAGCGACAGCGGCGCGGTCGAGATGCGGTAGCGCAGCCCTTCCTCGGCATCGTGCCGCGAGTAGAAGCAGACGAGCGGCTTACCAGCAACGGCGAGCAGCGCGGGGTTGTTGTGATCGTCGTCCTCGAACTGCGCCAGCCTGCTGCGCTGGACCTGGCCCGAATCCAAATCATAGCGCGCGGCAATCATGCCGCCCTCTTGGTCGAGCGCCGCGAAGTAGATGTCGTTGCCGATGCGCGTGGCGCGGGGGCGCGTCCACCAGCACCAGGCCATGTCGTCGATCAGACGAAGCGGGGGATGGAATTTGGTGGCTTCGGTCACGGCTCGTCCTCAATCATATGACGACTTATGATATGGGGCGACGGCGGACTTGTCTATCGCAAGCTGCGCCTCACGCCGGCATCGGACCGGGGCCGCGGCGATAGACGCGTAGCTCGATCACGGACGGTACGTGCCACTCGAGCGACCGCATCACCGGGCGGCCCGCGGTGTTGTAGTCGACCTGCTTCAGATGCTGGAGCGGCGTGCCCGCAGGCACGTCGAGGATTTGGGCGATCTCGCTCGTTGCAAGCACCGGCGTGATGATGGTGCGCGCGTGGTCGATGTCGTGGCCGCGCGAGCCGAGCAGCTTGTAGAGCGAGCCGCTGAACGCCTTGAGGTCGCGCCTGGCGTCGACGATGTCGCCGGGCAGGCTGTCGATCGAATAGATCGCGGGCCGCTTGCCGGCAATGCGGACGCGGCGCACGACCACGAACTCGTCGTTTTCGCCGAGGTCGAGATCGGCGATCACCTCGTCGTCGCCGCTCGACCGCTGCGCGTCGATAACTTTCTTCGACACCTTGACGCCCGAGCTCTCGAGATACTCGGTGTAGCTGAAGTTCGTATCGAGCGAATTGCGCAACGCCGGACCCGAGGTCACGAAGGTCCCGGCGCCCTGGCGGCGGATGACATAGCCGTCCTCGATCAAGCCGCGCACAGCCTCGCGCAGCGTAATCCGGCTGACCGCGAAGCGGGCGCAGAGCGCTTCCTCATTGGGCAACTTTGAGCCGGGAGGAAACTCCCCCTCGACGATCGCGCGACGCAGTTCGGAACGCACGACATCGGGGAGAAGGGGCCGGGTTCTGACCAAAGCCATATGGAAACTCGCAAATTGACGATTCAGGCAGAGCATAGACATTAGTCGTATCATGTCCACGCCGCGCGGACCGGCTTCCCCGGCATTCAGCTAGCCCTTGACCCCGCTGGAGACGACGCTGCGGATGACGTAGCGCTGGAGGAAGAGATAGGCGACGATGACAGGCAGGATAGCCATCACCGCCGTGGCAAGCGCCACTCCGACATAGACCCCCGACGACTTGCCGGCGAGCGCCAGCCCCTGCGTCACGGTATAGAGGTCGCGACTCGAAGTTACGAGTAGCGGCCATAAAACGTCGTTCCAGCGCCAGATGACATTGATGATGGCGAGGGTGGCGAGCGTCGGCTTGCAGAGCGGCAAGACGATGGACCAGAAGATACGGAACTCGGAGGCGCCGTCGATCCGCGCCGCGTCAATGAGGTCGTCGGGAATGGTCGAGATGGTCTGTCGCATCAGGAAGGTCCCGAAGCCACCCGCGAGGAACGGCAGGATCAGCGCCCAGTAGGTGTTGTTGAGGTGGAGGTCCCGCACGAACAGATAGAGCGGGATCATGCGCGTCTCGAACGGGATGAACAGGGTTGCGAGGAAGACGATGAACAGGAACGTTTTGCCCGGGAAGCGGCCTTTGGCGAAGGCGTACCCGGCGATCGACGAGAACAGGAGATAGCCCAGCGTCGTCGTGCCGACGATGAACAGGCTGTTGATGTAGAGTTTGACGATGGGCAGATTTGCCGTGGCTACCCAGTAATTGAACAAACTTGGGTCGGCCGGCCACAACGTTGGGACGCGGGGCATCGAGGAGTTCGCCTTGCGCGACAGGGACGTCGCTATCATCCAGAAGAACGGTACAAGCATAACAGTCGCGCCGAAGATGAGGACGATCGCCATTCCGGTCTGGCTGCGCCAGTCACGCGGCAGTTGCATCCGAACTTGCGGCTTGGTCGCAATCACGGGAACTGCTTCGTCGGCGCTGCTCATTTGATGGCCCTGAATTCGCTGCGAAGGAAGCCCCGGAAGGCAACCAGCGTGATCGCCAGCACGATGACGAAGAACACCACCGCCGTTGCCGCCGCCAGCGAGTAGTCGTTGCTCTCGAAGCCCGCCTGGAACATAAACATCACCACGCTCTGCAGGGAACGCGCCGGTGCGCCGCCGGGCCCGCCGAGTGTCCATAGATCGCCGAAGCGCGACAGAGCGTCGATACTGCCGGTGATGAGCAGGAACACGAAGGTCGGCCTCAGGCTCGGCAGCGTCACATACCACCAGGCCTGCACGGGACTCGCGCCATCGATTGCGGCCGCATCGTAAAGGTCGTTGGGGATCGACTGGAGGCCCGCGAGGATGATGATGATGAAGTAGCCCAGGCCCGCCCACACTGCGAGCAGAGTCACCGCAGCGCGCGATCCGCCCAGCGACAGCCGCGGGTCGGACAGCCACAGCGGCACCTGCTCAACGCCCAGCGAGCGGAGCGTGCCGTTGAGGAGGCCCCAGTCGGGCTGAAACACGTAGTTGAACATGATCGCGACCGCGACCGAGGAAGTGAGCTGGGGCAGGAAATAGATCACCTTGAGCGGCGTCGATCCGCGTCGCAGGCGGTTGAGCATCGAGGCGAAGATGGTGGCCAGCGGAATGGTGAGACCGAGGAACGCGACACCAAGTAGAATGGTGTTTCCGAGCGCGCCCCAGAAGACTCCGCTCGAGAACAGGCGGCCGAAATGGTAGAGCCCTGCAAACTCCGGACCCTGCGGGGTCTCGGTAAAGAAGCTGTCGCGGAAGGCGATGGCCGTGGGGTAGGCCACGAACACCATGATCAGGAACAGCGGCAGGGCAAGGAAGCCGTACCAGACCAGGGTGCCGCGGAACGCCCGCGCGAGGCGCGAGCGGACGAAGTCGGGATCGACAGGGGAGGGCTTCGATCCCGACTCCGTGTGCATTACGACTTCGCGGCTTGTTCGGCGAGCCAGGCGTCGGTCTCGGCCTGGGCCTGCTTGAGCGCATCAGCTGGCGAGAGGGTGCCGGCAAGAGCCGCTTCGAGTGCTGTCTGCATAGCCCAGCGTGGCGCATCCGATGCCCACGGGTATGGGGCCTCGGCATACTGCGGCTGGGTTAGCACCACGTCCCCGTCGGGGAACGAGGCGATCTGGGGCAGAGCCGCGGCGCCGTTGCTGCTGGTGGGAAGGCGGCCATTTGAGTCAAAGTAATACTTCTGCGCCTCGGCGCTCCCGGCCAGCCACTTGAGAGCCGTCCACGCCGTTTCCTTATCTTCGCAGCTCTCGGCGATTGCCATCGGCGAGATCGTCGCAACACCGCCGACGCCGTCGGCGCCGCGGAAGTTGAACGAAGAGCGGAAGCGCTTCTGCAGCTCCGGATTGGCGAGCAGCGGCTGGATGAAGTAGCCCTGCTCGCCTTCAGGAATGATCGCCACGACGTTCTCATCGCTGAGGAAGCCTTGCGGCATGCCGTCGGCGCCCAATGCGCCCGAGGGGGCATATTTGGCCATGTCGACGAACCATTCGAGCGCCTTCAAATATTCCGGCGTGTCCCAGTTGATGTGCATCTTGCCTTCGGCGTCGACCTCGCCCCAGTTCGCGCCCATCGCGTGAGCGAGCGTGAGGAACTGCCAGACAGCATATTTCCCCTGGTAGTAATAGCCATAGGTCTGGAGGCCAGTGACCGGATCGGTGCCGGTGAGCGCCTTCGCCTTGGTGGCGACTTCATCGAGCGTCGGGTTCTTCGAGAGCGGCTCGACGCCGTAGTGATCGAACAGCACCGCGTCCCAGTGGATGACGCGTTCGCCGGTATTGTTGGGGATGTAGTAGAGGGCCTTTTCGGTTGGACCCCAGATCTTGAAGGTTTCGATCTGCGCGCCCCAGACGTTCTCGAAGTTCGCGTCAGCGGCGATGAGCTTGTCCAGGTTGGCGAGCTTGCCGCGCCTGGCGAAGCCGGCGGCGCCCGGCATTTCGTAGATGCACGCCTCATTGGCCTGGATCATCGCCTCGGTCTTGGGCGCATATCCTGAGGCACCCTCGCCCCACGGGATGTTGGTGATGATCAGGTCGATCGTGGGATTGGCGGCCTCGAAGGCCGCTTCGAGATTGTTGATGCCCGGTGTGGTGTTGCCGGTCACCGCGTCGGTGGTGTCCTCGTCGGGGTAGCCGATGGTGAGCACAGTCACCGGCTTCTTGTCCTGGGCGGCGGCCGGGACGATGGCACCCAGTGCCGACGCGGCAAGTGCAGTCGTTGAAAGCAGGAGCAGGTTTCGGGCTAGGGGTCTCATCGGAGTTCTTCCTTCTGTGAGGCTTGGTGATGCCGAAGCAGGCTAGACGTTGTCTAAGAACATATGATGACTTATGACTAATGTGTCAGGCGACCCCATGAGCGTCAAGAGACTCTGAGAGGAAAGATCACGATGCGCATCGGCCTTGTCGGTGTAGACGGCAGCCACGCCGAAGATTTCCTGAGGCACTTCAACATCGAAGGTCGCCATCGTGACATTGCTGTGACGGCGTTCTGGGGCGGCGACGAGGCGCGAAAGGCTGAACTGCAGGCGTTGGCGCCGGGCCTGCGCGCCGCCGACTCGCTCGACCGGCTCATTGCCGACGTCGATGCCGTCATCGTCGGCGCCCGGCATGGCGACCTGCACTTGCCGCACGCCCTGCCCGCGATCGCTGCCGGTAAGTTCGTCTTCGTCGACAAGCCGTTCACCTGCACCGTCGGCAACGCAGTCGCGCTCATCGACGCCGCCGAGCGCGCCGGTACGCCCCTGCTCTCTGGCAGCGCCCTGCGATGGCAGGCAGAGACGGTGATGCTGAAGGCCCGGCTGGCCTATCTCGATGGACCGTTCGCGATCAGCGGCTACGGCACCTGGTATCCAGACAGCGAGTATGGTGGCGCGATCTTCTACGCCATCCACACAATCGAACTGATGCAGGAACTCGTCGGCACACGGTGGAGCAATCTGCGCGTCGAATCCGGCGATCATCCCATCATCAGCTACGACGCCGGGCGCGCGAGTGTGACGCTGCAACTCCACCCGCTCGGTCCCAACGGCTCGTCCGCGTTCGGCGCATCGGTGAGGTCGCGTCAGCTCACCTGCGAAACACCGATCCCGCTGCCCGACGACTACATGGCCCCGGTCACCGACCGCATCGCCACCATGCTGCGCACGGGGCAAGGCATGGACCGCGAGACGCTACTGGCGCCCATCCTAATGATGGCCGAGATCGACGCGCGCCTCGCCCGCCGCTAGGCGTCCGCCGCCGCGACGAGGTCCGCGACGTCCATCGCGCAGACCTGCGCGAAGCGCTCACGCGACCAATCGGTGAAATAGAGCCGTTGGCGGTCGGCGGCGAGGAACGGATGGGCGTGATGCCGCTGATCGTCGTGCGCCGGACTCGACAGCCGGCGCAGCAGGCTGGTCGTCAGGCGCCCATCGTCGGCGTGATGCACCGCCAGCAGTTCATGCTTGGGGCCCGCACACTCGGCGAACTCGAACCGGCCCGCCGGATCGAACCCGACATGCACATAGCCATCGGCAGGCAGCAGCGCTTCCGTGAACCGTTCGGTCCTGGTGTCGTACATGCCGAAGTAGGTTTCGCGCCCGGTCGGGAAATACGCCACCGACTCGTAGGCGATACCGTGCGCCGTGATCACCTGATGGTTCACCATCGCGCCATGCGCGCCCGGCGCATCCGCCGGACGCAGATGGCGAATGTTGGTACCGTCCAGATCGATCACCCACATCCCCGCGCATTCCCTGGGATGGTTGAGGAGGATCGTGTCGTTGTCGACGAACAGCACATGGTGGAAGTGGAAATCGGTGGCAATGACGTCCCGCTGCTTGCCGGTCGACGTGTCGACCAGGACAAGCGTCGATGGAATCGAATTGCGGAAGCTTGTGTGATGCTCGCGTTCCCACGAAAACGTGCCAGCGCGCGTCCGCCGTTCGCGGTCCTCGAGCTTGGCCACATAGTTCGCGGCGTCCGTATGGATGAAGCCGAACCAACGTCCGTCCGGTGAGAACGCTGCCTGCCCGATCGGCATGCGCCCGGCGGGCAGCCTGCCCACGAGCCGGTTGGCAAAGCTTGCAACATCGGTCGCGCGGATTTCGTCGTCCACGAAGTACCAGACTTCGCCATTCACCGGATGGATGGCCGAAAGATGATTGTAGATCCCGTCGACGTGCCACTCGCACCAGATGGCCCAGCCGGAGTCTTTCGTGTGCCCATCGGTGAGCTGCCCGATCTCGCCGGTCGCCATGTCGAGCCTGTAGAGCTGCACCTCGCTGCTGCGTTCACTGTGAAACACGAGGTAGCGGCCGTCCGGCGTGACTGAGGGGACGAAGTAGTAGAGAGCGTAGGAGTTAGAGCGGCCATCGGTTAGCCGCGTCACCTTGCGCCCTGTGACGGGGTCGGTCTCCTCCGCCCACTCTGCGGGCGTGATGTCGCCGATCATCAACGCATCCACGCGGCGAGGTTTTCGGCGATGAACGCATCGTCGGTCAGATGCCGATAGTCGCGCGCTACGCGGCTGATCTCATCGGCCTGCCCCGGCGACATGTCCTCGTGCGGATCGAGGCACCAGCGGCCCGCGAGTAGCCCCTGGCGCGCCAGCACCTCGTTGATGCCAGCAATGCAGCCATGGAAATTGTGGGCGACATCGAAAAGCGCCGCGTTGGCATCGGTGAGTTGGCCGTCCAGCACCATCAGCCGCCGGAGTACCGTCGTGTCGCCGGCGCTGGCCCGTTGCGCCATCTCGACAATTTCCACTGCTGCCTTCGTCCACACCGCAAACTGCCCCAGCAACCCGCCGACGAACCGCAGCGTAACCGTACCGTCGCCGGTCTTGAGCTCATAGGGCGTGATGAGGTCGCCGATGATGTTGTTGTCGTTGCCGGTATAGAGCGCGACCTTGTCCGCCCGGCCGGACCGGGCCACGCCGTGCAGCACATCGAGCGTGCGATAGCGGTCGAACGGCGCTACCTTGATGCCGATCACTCCGTCGAGCGCAGCGAAGCGCTGCCAGTAATCGCGCGACAGCGCGCGGCCGCCCACCGCCGGCTGAAGATAGAAGCCGATCACCGGCAGCACCTCACCCACAGCACGGGCGCGGTCGATCATCTCGTCGTCGCTGCCGGTCCCGGGTCTGAGCAGCGCCATGTGATAGCCGAGCCCGGCCGCCTGCCGCGCCTCGGCAACAGCCTGTCGGATACCGCCCTGCACCCCCGCGACCATCACCATCGACCGGCTCGTCTCGCGCGCCACTTCCGCCGCGATCTCCAGCACCGGCCGCAGCATGCCGTTGTCGTGTATAGGGAACTGCGTCGTGTGCACACCGACGGCCATCCCGCCGGCGCCCGCGGCTGCGTAGTAGCGCCCAACGGCGCGCTGCCGCTGCTCATCGAGCTTGCGATCGGCGGTGAGCGCGAGCGGATGGGCTGGTATCGCGCAGCCGGCGGTGAAGAGTTCGAGCGGGCTCATCAGAATTTCCCATCGCGCTTCTGGAAGCCGGTAGGCTTGCCGAGCAGCGGCAATCCGTCCTTCACCCAGCCGGCCGTCCACTCCATCAATTGACCGAGTGGAACGCCGGGATAGCCAAACAGCCGTATGCACTTACCGGAATTGGACAGTAGCGCCGTGGGCGCCTCGCTGCCTGTCAGCACCGGCTCGACCCCGAAAATCTTGCCGAAATCGGTCGCAAGCTGCCGCACCGACAGCGTCTCGGGTCCGGCCACGTTGAGCATAAACGGCTCAGGCGTCGCGTGCCGAAGCGAGCGCAGCACGGCCTCGTTGGCATAGCCCTGCCATACGACATTGACCGCCGACATCGTCACATCCACCGGCGTTTTAGCGAACACCGACCGGGCAATATCGATTAGCACGCCGTAGCGCATCTCGACCGCATAATTGAGCCGGATGATCGCCAGCGGCGTCTTGTTGCGTTGCGCGAAGCTCGTCATCACGCGCTCGCGCCCGAGGCAACTCATGGCGTATTCGCCGATCGGCGCCGGAGCTGTCTCCTCAGTCGGGCCGCCGCTGCCGACCGGCGTGAACGAATAGACGTTGCCGGTTGAGAGGGCGACGATGCGGCTCGATTTGTACCGCTCCGCGATACGGCCAGGCAGGTACGCGTTGGTGTACCATGTGTCGGCCTCGCGCCCGGTCGACCCGAACTTCGAGCCGACGAGGAAGATCACGTTGCGTGCGTCCGGGAGTCCAGCAAGCGTGCTGTCGTCGGTCACATCGGCGGAGATGATCTTCGCGCCCGCCTTCGTAAGCTCGTCCGCCGCTGCCTTGTCGCCAAAGCGCGATACAGCGATGACGCTTTTGCTGCCGTTCACTGCGCGTAGGGCCAGCCGCGTGAGGCTCGGGCCGAGCTTGCCTCCCGCTCCGAGAATCAGGATGTCGCCGTCGAGGGCCGCGAGGTCGGTTATCAGCGCCCCCGAGGGCTCGGAGAGCCGGTCTTCGAGTTCCGCAACGCTGTGCATGATGTCCTCATAGTCATATGATGACTTATGACGTAACGTCAGACCTCCATCCGTGTCAATCGTTCGGGCGGATAACCCTGACAACCGCGGCCACGTCGTCGCCCATCAGCCCAATCGCCCCCGACTCGAAGGCAAAGCGCGCCTCCTCTTCGTTCGCCATCGGCCAGGCCCAGACCTCGATGCCGGCCGCCTGCACCTCGGCCACCACCGAAGCATCGAGGTCAGCAAAGTGATGCTGGATGATCCGGGCACGGGCGCAGCTCGCTTGCGCAATCAGCTCCGCCGCTGTCGAGGGCCCACGTTCGGGCAGTCGGTCCGGCGCTGTGCGCAGTCCGGGCACTGAAGTGGCCGCCGCGGCGAGCGCCTCGTGGTCGAACGAGGCCACATAATCAATGTCTAGTCTGGACCGTCGTTTGATCTCATGGGCCGCATAGAGGGCTGCATGCGCGTTTCTGGGCCCTTCGCCTTTTGCTTCTATACACAGTCCAACGCGAAGCTGATCGGCGAGCTGGAAAAGCTCCTCTAGGCGAACAATCCGCTCACCCGCAAATGCACTACCAAACCAAGCTCCAGCGTCCAGTAGCGCAATGTCAGCCCAGTCTACCGCCTCCAATGGTCCCTGGCCTGATGTCGTCCGGTTCAGCGTGGGATCGTGGAGCATCACAGGGACCCCATCCCGGGTAAAACGCAGGTCTGCTTCAAGGATAGCGGCCCCCAACTCGGCAGCCATCCTGAAGGCGGCCGCTGTTTGTTCGGGGGCACCAACTTTGTGCCCGCGATGGGCAATTATTCGGCGTAGCATGGCATTTACACATTCATATGATGACTTATGTGTCAAGGCCAGGGGAGGCGATAGGGTCATTGGCCCAAGGAGGCTGGGCGAGTTCGAAGACCCTGGCTATGGGATTCCTTTTGCTGCAACACACATCTCGTTAGCGAACCAAACAGATTGGGTGACCAGTCGCTGGACTGAAGCGCGGTCAGTAAGCATGTGTTGCGCTCACCGCCCGGGCACTCTGGGCCCTTGTCGGTAAAGCCGGGCAATCCCGCCTCGGCTGAGCCCCAGGGAGGCCCGACATGGCCAAGAAGCTGACCAAGCCCACCAAACCACGCATCGTTCGCCGGAGCCCGGCCAAGAAGGCGCCTGCACCGCAGAGCAAGACCACCAAGCAGGATCAGGTGCTCGCGTTGCTCCGCCGCCAGAACGGCGCCTCGATCAACGAGATCGTCGCCGCCACCGACTGGCAGCCGCACAGCGCTCGAGGCTTCCTGTCTGGCGCGGTCAAGAAGCGCTTGGGCATCGATGTGATTAGCGAGACGGGCGCGGACGGTGTGCGGCGCTATCACATCGCCGCGCTTAGACCGTCACGGTAAGCTGCGGCCAAACGTAGCTCGTCATTGGGAAACTTCTTGCCTCGTCTTGCCATTAGCTTGAACGAGAAAAGGCACTTCATCACTTCTTCTAACAGTGACTGGTCTCTCGTTGCTCCAAGCATCCGTCCAGCGAGATAATTACGGATGTCAGCGAATGCCAACTTGTGGTCGAGGCGCATGAATCACTTCCTGATTCTTAATTCGCTCCTGACATACGCTGTTTTCGGCTCATGCGTTCGGTGTATGGGGGAAACCCCCAGCTTTCTGACTAGCTCCTAGGCAATAGGCACCCCATGCCTGCATGACCTCGCGTCTCCGCTCGAGGAAGTCGGTGCGCTTGTACGCCAGCTCGGCACCGTCGCCGAGCGCATGCGCGAGGCAGGCTTCGACGACCTCCCGCGGGAAGTCGGTCTGATCAGCGGCCCAGTCGCGGAATGACGACCGGAAGCCGTGGACCGTGCTGCCGTCGTCACGCAGACTGCGCAGAAGCTGCAGCATAGCCATGTTAGAAAGCGCGTAGCCAGACGGGCTAGGGAACAGATACTTGCTGTCGGTTGGATCGCTGTCGAGTAGCGCGAGGGCTTCGTCGGTCAGCGGCACGCGGTGTTCGCGGCCGGCCTTCATTCTGCCAGCGGGGATCGTCCAAACCTTGTCCTTGCGATCAATCTCGCTGTGAGTCGCTTCCCGGGTCTCGGTGGTGCGCGCCCCGGTCAGGATCGTGAACATGAGGGCCTTGGCGCTGACGCTGCCATTCTTCCTTAGCTCGGCCATCAGCTTGGGCACTTCCGAGTAGGGCACAGCCTTGCGATGTTCGACCTTGGCGATTTTGCCGGTCGCGGGGAGAAGATGCGGAAGAGCGCCGCCCTTCCACTGAGCGGGGTTATCGCCGGTGCGGTAGCCCATCGCGGCGGCCCAGCCGAGGACCTGTTCGATGCGACCGCGGACGCGACTCGCCGTCTCAGGCTTACTGGTCCAGACGGGCTTCAGAACCTTGAGCACGTCCTCGACCGTGATCTCGTCGACCGGCAGCTTTCCGATGATCGGGTTCACATACATCTTGATGGTGCTGGGCCACTGCTGGGCGTGCTTCTCATTCCGCCAACCTTGCTTGTGAGAAGCAATGTACTTCTCGGCGCACTCGGCGAAGGACGGGACCTTGGGCTTCATCTCGATCTTGCGCTGGGCCTGAACCTCTCGCTTGCTGGCGATCGGGTCTTCACCACGCTTGACCTTCACACGCAGCATCGCCGCTTCGTCGCGGGCGTCGCTCAGTGGCTTCTCTTCGGTCGAGCCCAGACCCATCCACTGGTTGGTGCCGTTGCGGCTGTAGCGGAACAGGAAGCTGCGGGTGCCGTGGTCTCTGATCTGCAGGTACAAGCTAGGCGCAACCCAGTGCACGCCCTCTTTGGTGAGGGCGTTCACTTGCGTAGCAGTGAGGGCGCGGGCTTGAGCCAATCTAGTCAGCCTTCAGTTCTGTGGTCGCCACAGACATGCGTACTAGGGCCAGAATATCCAGTGCAGTCGTAAAGAAGGCTTGAGTTTATTCGTTGACGGACGTGGGCGGGCCTTCCGTCTAGGAGGGTTCCTCCCCCTGCTCGCCCCTGAGCAGGCCGGCAGCTGTCGCCCATTCAAATGGAGTGAGGGATCTGGCCGTACCGGTTTCGTCGTAGTCACTCCAAAGGTCCAGTTCCCTAAAGGACGAGTAGTAGTATTCACTGGTCTTGCCCGCCTCCGGCTCGTCAAAGTCGATCTTGGCGGCTCGAGCGGATAGGTCCAACGCGTGCGGCTCAATCATCGCGTCAATCTGGGCTATCCGGCGCTGCACCCACACGATCATTGGCCTCAGCGGCTCCGCCCCTCTCCCTTGGCGTCCTTCGAAATGGCCCAGCACGGCCTGCAGCTTACGACGCTCGATCAGTTGAGCGTGAACGGCATCGACAAATGCAATTCGCTCCTTCTCGCGAGATGCAAACGCTTGCTGTAAGCGACGTCGCTCTTCAGCGAGACGGTACCGCTCGGCTTGTGCGGCTCGCTCCTCGCGCTGCTCGCGGATCAAGACAGCATGCCCTGCCATCGCCTCGAGGACTTGTACCAGCATCTTTTCGATTGACTGGGTCCTGCCGTCAGCAAACTTCCGTCGGAGGCCACCGTATTCGTTGGCGTTGATCTGCAATGCGAGACGCCCGGCCGGGTGGTGGTCGTACTGGGGATACTTGGGAGGTGGCAGCCCCCATCTAGCGCGATCCTGTTGTCGCTTTATGTCCTCTGATGTCGCCACATGGGGCGAACGATCCGTCTGCTCTTCGATAGCGAATGGAATTGTCTCGTGATCGACGACAAGGACAAGTCCTGCTTCAGTTGCGCGCGCTTCATGACCTTGTGCTGTGGCTAAGGCGAGAAGTCGGCTCAGAACAGATAGACTGCGCTCCAGCGATCCAGGCGCAATGTTGAGCGGAACCAGGCCCCGACCATGGACAGAAATGAAACCACGATGGTCAGCCTTGGCCTTTGTCCCGGCGCGCCGCGTGGCATCAAGGATCTTTGGCTCGGGCACGGGACGGTCACCACCCGCCGTCAACTCCACATCCTGCAACGCGAGTGCATCCCGCGCTCTGGCCTGCGCATCTAGTACCGATGCCGAAGCTGCGCGCTGAGACCCGCCCGAGATGTGAACGTTGTCGAGCGCAGGATCTGAGTTGGCCGGCAACGGATATGTCTTAGCCGGCTTTCCATGCTGAAGCTTGGCCCAGTAGCCTCGCTCGGGGGTGGGGATGTCGTGGCGCGCGCAGGTCTTCTTGAGCGCGGTCCCCGTCACACCGAACCCCGCAGCGACTTTGGTCAAGGGTTGCGACCACACCTTCTCATGGAGCTTTTCGCGGGAAATGGTGGTCATGTCTGTACCTCGGCAAGCTGGACTCGCGGTCATGCTACCGCTCCGATTTGACTGAGCAACCAAGAAGCAGCGCACAGCCTCCCGTCTGGGACAGACGATCGGACAGACGGTACGTTGCAGCGTGTGTCGCCCGGACTTCCGGGGTTTCTGCTGCTACCCCTCGAAACCAGGTCGCCCACCATCCGCCAAGCGCCTGCAAAGCCTGCGATAAACCCGCGCTGCTACGGCGGGTTAGCAACATTCTGAGGCATCATGGAGATGGCGGAAGTGGCGGAGAGAAAGACAGGACGTGACTGGCTGCTTCTGGGCCGAGTTCGAGAATAGCTTCCGGCGGACAGACGGGAGGACAGACGACTGGCTAAGCGGCCGCGCCAACTGAACGAGGCTGTTGAACGGCTCGTCGCTCAAAGAGAGTGACTTGCGCTTGGGACTCAACGGTTATCCTGTCGGGCGCGACGCTCTGGTAGGTGCGCCTAGTCCCACAGATTGCTCCGTTGTCGACGAACACCTCGATAATTCCTCTGTCGTGCACGATTCGGAGGTCCGTTGCTGACACATACTGCGCTCTATAGCTGATCTTGCCATTATCATGCGGCAGTCTGATCGCAACGCTGCCGTGGGACACGACTATCTCGAATGTAACGTCCTTCCCTTCCGCAGCAACTATGGTCGTCTGGTCTAGATCCCCGGTAAGCCGCAAGTCGAACGGAGCGTCTTCGAGCCTGTAACCGCCATCGCCGGCGATCGCCAGCGGCTCCAACTCCCAGGTAGCTTCCAGCTCGCGCACAGGTTGCATCAGCAGGCGCCCGGCGGCGTCGAGCCTGAGTTCCCGGGGCAGTGACATTTCGCCAGAATAGGGCGACCCCGGCGGCTTGCGGTCCTCCCAGTTGAATAGCCAGGCCATTGCAATCTGCCGACCGTCAGCGCGGAAACTCTGCATTGCGTAGAAGTCCGTGCCAAAGTCGAGAACCTGCAACTCCTCCGTATCGGGGACGAATGTGTCGTCCACAAAGTCACCGACCTGCGCGAACAGCAGATTGTGGCGGCCGGTCGAGGGCTCGGTATAGCCGACGAAGCCCATCACCATCACCCACTTGCCGTCCAGGGAGAAGAAGTCAGGGCACTCGACGGCGCGCGCGCCATTCTCCCGGTAATGGGTTGGCGCCCGGTAGATGGGGCCGAGATAGGTCCAGTCGGTGAGTTTGTCCGAGCCGTAGAGCAGTACGGCAGGATCTCCGTGAAGCGCCGCACCCAGTACCATGCGGTAGGCGCCAGTCGTTTCATCCCACCAGACCTTGGGATCGCGGAAGTCGTGCTCGACGCCGTCATCCACGGGGCGCGTCGCGATCACCGTTTCCGAACCGATGGGGTGCAGTGCAGTCTGGCCCAGCCGAGCCAGCTTCTGGATTTCCCGATAACCCTTGAATAGGTCGTAAGCCGGCAGGCGCTCCGTGTAGAAGAACATTCGCTCACCATCGCGATCCTTGAACGCATTGCCCGAGAAGGCGCCGCCGGTCGCCCCGAGGCGCCAGAGGTTCTGCTCGGGGTGCAGGAACACCGGCAGGTGGGTCCAGTTGAATAGGTCCGTGCTGGTCGCGTGTCCCCAGTGCATCGGGCCCCACTCGGTGCTGGCCGGGTGGAGTTGGTAGAAGAGGTGCCAGTCTTCCCCGATCTTGCAGAGCCCGTTGGGATCGTTCATCCACTGCCGGATCGGCGAGAAGTGCATCACTGGGCGCGCGGGATCGGACTTCATCCACGCGTCGATTTCCTGTCCTGTTCGCAGCGTCAGCTCCGCGCCGAACTCCCACATCGTGATACCGGTCCCTGCGACCGTCACCGGATCGTAGCCGTAGGCAAACAGGATGGACTCGGCGCTATCCCACTCGACCGTTACGCGGCCGGCCTCGCGATGGTGGTAGCGGAAGAAGTCCGGATAGTCGGAGAACGAAGGTGCCTGCCAAAACAGCATATCGCTCTCCCAGATGCGAAAAGATCCAGGGCCACGCGCCCAGAATTCCAGCTGGTAGCCGGCGGCCAGAGTGACAGTCGCCCTCAATTTCGGCCCAGCGCTTCAGACTGTCCGATGACTGGTGTTGCTCGGAAGGCATTCGCAGCTCGGTCGAGCAGCACCTGCGCGTCGCTCCCCGAGTCAAGGACGATGTTCTGGCTGGATTGCGCATCAACCAGGACGGCGACGACGTCGAGCGACGTTAGGTTCTTCGTCGCGAGGATGGCGTCCACCTGGGTCGCGAAGGCTGCACTGTTGGGTGCATCGCTCGAACGAACTGCCTCGGTAGTTGCGACGATGTGATTGTTCGCGACGTAGTTCCCACTCCCGGAAGCGATACGGATGATCACTGGCTTCTCGCCTGTCGGTTTCACGAAGCGGACGTCTATGGACTCAGAGATGTGGTTGGCGATCACCGAATTGCCGTTGCCGTTCAGGTGTAGGAGGCCGAACCGGTCATCGAGGCCGTTGTCGTATCGCAGCATCGGCGCCCATGGCTCGCGATCGCGAAAGAAGTGGTTTGACGAGACCAGGTTCTCCGAACAGCTCCCCGAAAATACAAGCATGCCCGGGTAGAAGGAATGGAACCTGTTGCCGGAGATCGACGACCTCGCCACGCCAGAGAACTCGATGCTGCTCCGTCCGCGAGGAAACACATTGTTCCCCGCGACCAGCAGACCACCGAAATTCTCGGCGTAGATCGAGTAGCCGTGGTAGCCCGCGCCGATCAGGTTGTTGGAAACCTTTGACGCCTGCCCCATGCCGCGGAACTCGACGCAGCTGCCACACTCGGCGATGAAATTGTTGTCGATGGTGGCTGCGTCGGCGTGATGCGAGACGATGCCATGTTCGAGATAGACGATGCCCATTCCCGTGATGCGGAACGAATCGTTGGCGCTGGCGATATGGATACCGGTCTTGCCATTCCGGTATGAGTTTTCTGCGTCGTCCGTTTCGCTCGAGAAATGCATCCCATCGATGCAGAAGTCGGCGAACTCGACCGAGCTGATACGGGGGCTGCCAGAGCGCTCCACGAGGAACGCTGCACGGTCGGCGTCTGTTTTCTCAATGCCCGCTGGGAGGTCCACGAGCACGCGACTGCCACCAGGCCAGACCTCATGCCACTGCTGCAGTTCGTTCGCCGGCGTGTTGAACCGGATGCTCGACGACGTGAACCCATGCCCGGATCCGAAGATCCGCAGAAAGCTAATGTCAATGCGGACCTGCGTACGGAGCCGAAAGTCACCTGGGGGAATGTAGATCACGGCGCCGGGTTTGCCCGCGTCGTTCACGTCGGCAGTAGCCTGGCGGCGTCTGATATCTGCGATGATGGAGTTGATGACGGCGCCGATGTCCTCGAGCGGATTGCCGACCGGCCATTCTGTGACGTTGTAAACATTTGCGCTAGGCATTCGGGGTCAGCCTTTCACGGCACCGAAGGTCAGCCCGCCAATAATCTGCTTTTGCAGGACGAGTGTGACGAGGATAACGGGGAGCGAATAGAGCACCGCAGCGGCTGTCATCGGGCCCCAGGCGAGGCCGTAGACCGAGTTGAACTCCGCAATGAGGATCGGTGCTGTCTTGGCCTTCTGCGAGGTCAACAATAGCGCGAACAGAAACTCGTTCCAGCTCGCGATGAAGCTGAATAGGGCCGTGATGGCGAGGCCACTCGGCATGAGTGGGAGCACGATGCGGATGAACGCGCCGAAGCGGGTACATCCATCGATGCGGGCGGCTTCCTCGAGCTCCTTTGGCACCCCCTCGAAGAAGGCTGCCATCAGCAGCAGGGCCAGCGGCACCGCCGTCGAGGTGTGGGCAAGGACCAGTCCAACCGTGGTGTCGAGCAGCCCCAGCATCTTCATGATCTGGAAGAGCGGGACGCCCAGTGAGACCGCTGGCACCATGCGCGTGACGAGCGCAAACAGCAGGAACAGGATGGTGATCCGCCTGCGATAGAGGACCGAGACATAGGCCGCCGGAACCGCGATGAGCAGCGACAGCAGCGTCGTGAGGATCGCGACGATGGTCGAGTTGAGGAACGCCTCGGGCAGTCCGGCCGTGGCGATGACGGTGCCGAAGTTCTCGAACGACACACGGTTCGGAAAGAACGACGGCGGGATCTGCTGGACGTCGGCCGCCGGCTTCAGCGATGTCGAAACCAGATAAACGTATGGGAGGGCATAAGACAGCACGAGCAGCCCGGCGACCGCGTTGATGACGACCTTGCCGAAATCGAGGGACGCGCGATCATCCATGGCTCGGCCTCCAGATCTTCCAGTACGCAAGGCCCGCAAGGATCATCATGAAGACCAGAAACAGAGTTGCCGTCGCAGAAGCCTGGCCGAGGTCGCCGTAGCGGACCATGCGCTGGTAGATGTTCATGGACAGCACTTCACTGGCCTGACGCGGGCCGCCCTGGGTCTGAATCCAAATCAGGTCGAAGGTCTTGAGGGCGTCGATGCCGCGCACGATCACGATCACCGCGATGACGGGACGCATCATCGGAAGGGTGACGTGCCACAGCCGCTCCGCGGCATTTGCGCCATCGATGCGAGCGGCCTCGAACAGGTCCTTGGGGATGTTGGTCAGGCCCGCATAGCTGACGAGGGCGACGAACGAGGTGGTGAGCCAGATGTCAGCAACCGCGACCGAGTAAATTACGATGTCAGTATCGGACAACCACTTAATGGCGCCTGGATTGGGAATGATACCGAGGGCCGCCAGCCCGTGGTTGAGGATGCCGATGTTGCCCACGAGCAGAAATCTCCACAGCAGGCCGGCGACTATCGGCGAGATCATCAGCGGCAGGGCGAACACCGTCCGGTGCAGGTGCGACTGGTTGGCGATCGCCGCGAACAGGAGCGCCGCACCGAAGCCGAAGACGAGTTCGAAGAAAAGCGCGAACGCCGAATAGTTGAGAGTCCTGATGGCGGACTCGAGAAGCCGTTTGGAGGTGAGCGCATCGGCGTAGTTGGCCAACCCGACCCAGATACGGCTCGCCGGATCGATCAGTTTGACGTCGAAGAACGAGTTGTAGGCGAGCAGGGCGACCGGATAGGCGACTAGCAGGCTCAGGAAGAGCGCGGCAGGCAGCAGCATAAGTAACACGAACCGGTGCTCGGTCATGGCTCCCTCCCTCTCATGTCCGGCTGGGTGCCCGAGGCGGCACGCAGCCGCCTCGGTTCTAAGTGGTCTTGGGAGTTACTTTCCCAGGATGTCCCGAGCGGTGGCCGCTGCATCTTGCAGCAGTTCGGCCACGTTGTCCTCGCATTCGAGGGCGCCCTGGAACGCGGGCATGACGGCTTCGTCGACCAGCTCCTGGTAGTGCTCGTTGAGCGGGCGGCCCTTGGTGGCCGGAGCCGAGAGCGTGGCCATCAATGGGCCGAAGTGCTCGTAGCCAGGCTTACCCATATAGCTTTCATAAGCTGAGTTAGTGGCGGCAAGGCCAAGCGGAGCCTCGATCCCCAGCGCGTTGTGAGCGATGGCATAAGCGATGAACTTCTTGGCCGCATCCTTGTGCTGCGACGTCGATGGAACGACGTTGTACCAAGGGCCTGGGATACCCGCGACGCCGGCGGTGCCGCCGATCATAGGTGCCACGCCGACCTTGCCGGAGACTTTGCTATCGCCTGGGGTCATTTTGTACGCGTGAGCCCAGAACTTCATCATGGCCGTCTGTCCCTGGTAGAACAGGTTCTGCGCCTCGCCCCAGCTGATTTCGAGTGCGTTGTCGGGCACCGATTTGTCCTCGCACAGCGGCGCCCGGTAGTTCTCGAGCGCGTCAATGTGGGCCTGGTTGTCGAGGATGACGTTGCCCGCGTCGTCGAGGATGACGCCCGGCGAGCCGGCCTGCAGCACTTCGGCCATCCATTCCTCGGACGTACCGCCAATCACGTTGGTGCCGAACATGCCGTCCTTGGTGAAGAACTTGGCCATGTCCCGCCACTGCTGCCAGGTAGAGGGCGGTGACAGGTCGTAGCCGTACTGAGCCTTGAACGCGGCCTGGTTGGCCGGATCTTCCCACAGGTCCTTTCGGTAGAAAACGATCTCCGCGTTCGCCCAGGTGGGCATGCCCATCATTTTGCCGCCGACACTGGCGTCGGCAACCAAGGCGGGCGGTATGTCAGCCTTGACGGCGTCGGTGAACAGGTCGCTCAAATCTTCGACATGGGCGGCGAAGGCCGCATTCCAGACCACGTCGATGGTGGCGACGTCGTAGTTCGAGGTGCCGGAAGCGATCTCGGCCGTCAGCTTGTCGTAGACGCCCTGATAGGGCACTTCGACGAAATTGACCTTGATGCCGGTTTCCTTGGTGAAGGCATCAGCGGCGGCCTGTTGAAGCGAATGGCCCCCGCCTTCGACCAGCACTGTAATGGCCTCGGCGTGCGCAGCGGACGTGACCAGCGATAGCGCGGCCACCGTGCACAAAAGCGTCTTGTTCATGACTCCTCCTGTCATTTGCTCGCGGAAGACGACCCGCTGCATTTCAAACCATATGAACCAATGTCGACGTCGTCAATCTAAATGTCGACGTCGACATTGCGAATGTCGACGTCGTCGGTTGCGAGCTGTTTTTCCTCCCGCTAGACTCGTCTTGAGGTTTGGGGAGGACCGATGGTCAGTATCAAAGATGTCGCCCGGGTCGCCGGCGTCTCGGACAAGACCGTCTCCAGGGTGGTCAACCGCGAGCCGAACGTCACCCCCGATACGATCGAGAGGGTGCAACTCGCCATTGCCGATCTGGGCTACATTCCAAACTTGGCGGCGCGCAGCATCCGGTCGAGCCGGACCAACATCATCGGCATCATCACCGACTTCATTTCGACGACGCCCTATTCGGGCGACATCGTTCGGGGCGTCCAGGACTGGGCGGTGGCCCACGGTCGCACCGTGCTGCTGGCCAACACGGGCGGCGATGCGGAACGGGAGGGCGACGTCTGGCGGACCTTCAAGGCGCACCGGATCGACGGCGTGCTCTACGTCGCGATGTATCACCGGGTGGTGATGCCCACTGCGGGCGAGGTGAAGATTCCCGCTGTCCTGGTCAACTCCCATCCCGAGGACGGCCTTGCCTACCCCTCCATCGAACCCGACGACTATGGCGGATCGTACGACCTCACCAGGCACCTGATCGCGCTTGGGCATCGTCGCATCGGATACATCCGCCTCAACCCGCTCCTGCTGGGCGCGAACCAGCGTCTCGAGGCCTTCCTCGCCGCTGCAAAGGCGGGTGGCCTTTCTGACAGCGACCTCATCATCCGGCTGGGCATGGAGGGACCGATCGGCCACGAGACCAACTACGTCTATCGCGAAGCGCTGGACGTTCTCTCCCTGCCCGATCGTCCGACAGCGCTGGTCTGCGGCAATGACGAAATGGCGCTCCAGGCTTACCTCGCCGCGCTCTCTCTCGGTCTTCGCATTCCCGATGACGTCACTATAGTCGGCTTCGACGACTTCCGGACCGTTTCGCTTGGCCTCAAGCCGGAACTGACCACCGTCGCCCTTCCCTACTACGATCTCGGGTGGCAGGGCGCAGACATGCTCGACAAGCTCGTTCAAGGCAAAGGAAGCGAAAGCGAGCGCAGAGTCCTGAATTGCGCGGTCGTCCCGCGCGGGTCCAGTGCCGACAGAAGCTCAATTCTGGAGCATTCGAACTTGGGATGAGCCCGAACGTGGTTGGGCGTTCACGATGGTTGTTCTTGTGGGTTCAACGCGAACGGCACCAGCGACGTCCTCCGGGAAGTAGAGACTGGTAAGCCAGACAAGACCATCACTGGATCGTAGTTCCACCAGTCCGTTGTCCACATAGAAGTCGATGTGGGTGATGGAGCCGGAGATACCGAGCACGTAATCGTGCGCGAAGCTCGCACCGATCCTGCTTTTATCTCGCCGCACCGTGCGGAGGTGCCATCCAGTGACGACCCGATGAAGGGTAAACTGCGGTTCGGCTTCGCCAAAGAGGCAAACCGCAACTTGCGGCTCTTCGGAGATCTCCAACCGGAAATGGTAGGTTCCAGTCTTTGGCACGCCCGCAGGAGGAAGCGTGTCGAAGGTGCTGGCCAGATGCGGGGGGACGCCTTGTACCAGTCTCATGCCGGAGGGCGTATCTGCAATGCCGAGTTCACGCGGCAGGCTGAGAACGCCTCGGAATGACCGGGTGGGGGTTTCGCGAGCGTATTGCCAGTTGCTTGCCCAGGCCATCGTCGTCGGCCGCGGCGCCCCGTGAAACGATTGGGCAGCGTAGTAGTCGCGGCCATAGTCGGCCCAAAGTACCGTGTCGGACGAGTTGCCGTTGGCAAATCTGTGACCATCGAAGTCGCCGATGAAATACTGGGTACCGGAACCCCCGCCGTAGGAATCGCTGCCGATCCCGACAAGCAGAATCCAATGTGTCGTGCCATCCGCCGCCTGGAGCGGAAACAGGTCGGGACACTCCCACGGCCCGTTGCCGTGCCTTCCGTCGCGGTCGCCAAACTCGCTCTCGAGCGCCCAGTTCACGAGATCGCTCGAGGACCGGATGCCGATGGACTGCCCGTGTGTAACGACCATGATCCAGCGACGGGTCGGCTCGTGCCAGAAGACCTTCGGGTCACGGAATGCGCTCAGTCCGGGATTGTCGACGACAGGATTTCGCTCATCGCCTGCAAAACTTGTCAGTTCGTGGTCCGCGTGAACCAGGCACTGCACCTGGAAGTCCGAGCCATCGAGTGCGGTCTGATGAGCGGTATAGAACAGCTTGATCTCGCCTTCAGGCGTCGCGACGGCGCTGCCGGAGAAGCATGTGCCAAGCGTGTCCGGCTTCAGCGCGATTGGCAGGTGCGTCCAGTTGACGAGGTCCCGGCTGCTCGCATGCCCCCAATGCATCGGCCCCCAAAGCGTGCTGTGCGGATGATGCTGGTAGAAGACATGCCAGACTCCATCGACAAAGATCAGCCCGTTGGGATCGTTCAGCCAGCCGGTGGCAGGCGAGAAATGGAGCCGGGGGCGGAAGGGCTCGCTGCTCATCGCGATCCACCCGCGACGTGAGTTGCTAGGCGGGCCGTCACCGTCGCGGTTCCGTCCTCAACGATGACGATCGGGTTGAGTGGCACTTTGCGGTAGCTACGGTGGGTCAGCGCGACCTGGCGATCGATAAAGATCTCAAGGGTATTGCCACGCAAATAGATATCGATCCGGTAGGTTCCGCTCCTGCGCAGAGCGATCCAATTGGTGACATATGGTTCGGGCGCGCGGTCAGCCTCCTTGGCCGAGACAACGTCGCCGAGCGTGACACGGCCCGTGCCGGCGTCGATGAACAGGGCGAGGCCGTCAGTCTGCGCCGCCGTCGAGTAGAGCATGACGCCGACGCCACCGCGCAAATCCCCGACCGCGACGTCGAGCGTCAGGCGACAAAGCTCCGGGGAGATTGTTGCCGGTACCTGCACCGCGCAGGACGCCGCGCTCCCGCGCGCGACGAGCTTTCCGGCATGACTCAGCGGCAAATGGCGCTCATCGTCGAGCCAATTCTCGATCTCCTGCGGCAGCCGGACGAATAGCCGATCCCCCTCGCCCGCATAGATTTCACGCGGCAGGCACATGTCGCCGCCCCACAGCCACTCGCCGTCGTCGACGAAGTCACGACGATCATGCACCCAGCCGAAAGCGATGCGTCGTCCCTTGTCGTCGGCCAGCGACTTGGCCGCGTACCAACGCGGGCCATCGAGCGCGGGAAAGGCCGGCGTACGCCAAGGCCCATCAAGGCTGTCGGATTCGCGGTAGATCGTCGCCGCCTGCTCTGAGAAGCGCGAAAAGATCATGCGCCACTTGCCGCCGAGTTCGAACACTTCGGGGCATTCCATGCACCAGGTGTTGCCGGGCGCGTAGAAGGGGTCCTCGTGAATGGTCCAGGTCTCGAGATCGGGCGACGTGCAGAGCACGACGACACCACGGCGGCCGGGTGCCCCATGGCGGACACGGCCCGAAAGCAGCATCCAGTACTCATGCTTGTCGTCGCGCCAGAACACGAAGGGGTCGCGCCAGTCGCGCGCTTCGAACCACTCGGTAATGGGACCGAACAGGGGATTGCGTGTGTCCTTGGTGAAATTGACGCCGTCCGTGCTGGTCGCATGGCAGATGGTCTGTGGCGTGTCGTTCGGACGGTTGCCGCCGGTGTAGAAGATATGGATCACGCCATCCTTCTCGATCACCGAGCCGGTCCAGATCCCATCGGGGTCGGCCTCCTCGCGCGTGCCCAGCGGCAGCATGATTCCGAGGTCCTTCCAGGTGACTAGATCGTCGCTCACGACATGTCGCCAGGGCGTGCGGCCGCGCTCGGGCTGATCCAATTTACCGGCCGGGGCCTCGAGGTAATAAAGGTGGTAGCGGCCCTGGTGGAAGAATGGGATCGCGTCGCCCTGCGGTCCGTCGACGCGTGGATCGCGCACCCCGGCAAAGTTCATGGCGACAGCTGATTTCGTGGTGGTCATGGTCGGTCTCGGTGAAGCTCAGGTCAGCCCTTGGTGGCGCCGCCCTGGATGCCGTAGATGATGGCGCGGTTGAGGACGAGCAGCGCCAATAGGAGCGGCGTGACGGTGACGCAAACGGCGGCGAAGGTTGCCGTCCAGTCGATCGAGCCCATCGCTCCCATATAGCTCTGGAGCCCGAGTGGAACGGTCTTCATGTCTTTATCGAGCACGAAGGTGTTGGCGAATATGAAGTCATTCCAGATGAAGATGGTGTTGACGAAGACGACCGTCACCACAGTGTTCACCGACATCGGCACGGTGATCGAAAAGAACGTGCGGTAAGGCCCTGCTCCGTCGACGGTGGCGGCGTCGTAGAGCTCGCGCGGGATGTAGCTGTAAAAGCTCTGAAACAGATAGACCGCCATCGGCAGCGAGAAGCCCACCAAGGGGACGATGATAGACCAGTAGGAATTGAGCAGACCGAAGTTACGGTAATTGAGGAACAGCGGCACGAGCGTCACATGCGCGGGCACGACGATACCCACGATGAAAAGCCCAAGCACGAAGCGGCTGTATTTGAAGCCGAGCACCTGGATGGCGTAGGCGGCCATCATCCCGAGGGCGACGATGAGCGCGTCGGCGGCGAGCGTGACGATGGCGCTGTTGAGCAGGTAGTGACCGAGGTTGCCCTGCGCGAATGCGCGCTGGAAGTTCTCGAGCGTGATGACGCTGGGCAGCGCGAACGGATTGCCCGCGGCAAACTCCTGCGCCGGCCGGAGTGCGGTCAGGAGGATCCACACCAGCGGATAGACCTGCACCAAAACGATCAGCAGGATGATCGCCTGCGAGAAGATGCGATGCAGACCGAGGCTGCCAGTGCCAGGCCTCAAGATCGATGAAAGCGAGCGGTTCACGATGGCCTCGGACGTCATACCGTGAAGCCTCTCTTGCGCACCATGAAGAGGATCAGCCCCACGGCGATCAGGCATTCGAGCACAATGGCGACCGACAGCGCGCTGGCGTAGCCGAACTCGGTGTGCGCGAAGGCGGTCTTGTACATGTAGGTGGTGAGCAGTTCCGATGACTCTCCTGGTCCGCCATTGGTCAGCAGATAGGGAATGTCGAAACCGCGCAGAGCATTGGTAGTCGCCATGATGGCGGTGGTGATCCAGACCGGGCGCAGATAGGGGAACCGCACATAGCGGAAGATCTGCCATTCGGTGGCGCCGTCGAGCTTGGCCGCTTCCTCGAGGTCGCGCGGCACGGCGAGCAATCCGCCATAGAGAATAAGCATATAGATGCCAAAGAAGCGCCAGCCCTCGGGCACGGACACGGCGGTCAGCACGGTGCCGAGATCAGACAGCCAGGCGCGGCTGAGTCCCTCGAGGCCGACGAGGCTCAAAACCTGATTGATCAGCCCCGGCGGATCGAACGAGTAGAGTCGGCGGAACAAAAGAGCGATGGCCACGGTGGAGACGATCGCAGGCAGCACGACGAGGGTCTTGATGATTTCGCGGCCGCGCGTCGCATAGGTGAGAAGGTTGGCAATCAGCAACGCGACGCCGAGCTGAAACACCAGCGTGATCGCGACATAGACCAGCGAGCGGCCCAGGGAGCCCCAGAAGGACGGATCGGCCGTGAACATCTTCACGTAGTTGCCCAGACCCACAAACACCGGATCGAAGATGCCGTCCCATTCGAACAAGCTCAGGTAGAGCGACTGGAAGATGGGAAGCACGACCGCGACGAAGTAAGCGAGCAGGGGCGGCGTGAGGAAGACGAAGACTGCGATGCGCGATCTGTAAGAGAGCATGGTCGATCCTCTTCTGTCGGCAGCCGGACCGTTGGGCCCGGCCGCCAGCGTCGCACGTCGGGAGATGCGAGACGAGTTATTTGAAGAAGCGCGGGGCGTTCTCGGCGATGGCTGCGTCGACCGCCTGCTGGAATTGCTCGGCCGTGATGTTGCCCTGGAGAAGCAGCGTCAGTTGCTGCTGCATCACCGTGTTCGACTTGGGATCGAGCTGGGTGTCCCACGGTACGGCATAGAGCGAACCGAGCTTGGGGATCTCAGCGACGATCTTGGCGTAGAGCGGCGCGTCGTTGGGTAGCTTCTCGGGCGTATAGGTCATCGGCGAGAGGGCGCCGGTGTTGGCGTAGAGTTCCGAGTAGCGGGTCAGCATGTACTTGACGAAGTCGTAGACCAGCGGATCAAACGTAGTGGAGCCCACGGCCATGCCGATGCCGGAGTTGACGAAGAACTCATTGGCACCGGTCGTCTCATCGGCCGTCAGCGGCAGCGTGAAATAGTCGATCTTGCCGCGCACGGCCTCGGCTTGCGACGCCTCGTTGATCATTGCCTCGGTCTCCCAGGTGCCCATGTAGTAAATGGCGGCCTTGCCCTGGGTGAACTGATCGCGCGCATCGGTGTAACCCTGCGCCGAGAAGTCTTTGGCGAGGCAGCCATTCGATGCAAAGCTCGCGAGCCATTGGGTGGTCTTGACACCGATGGGGTCGGAGAGCTTGGCCTCGCCCCTCTTGAGCTTATCGAGATAGTCGGCACCCGAAAGGCGGAACGGATACCACGCAATCATGCGCTGGGGCGGCCAGCCGTCAACGCCATCGAGGGCGATCGGGAGCACGCCGGTCGCAGCGAGCTTGGGACAGAGTGCTGGCAGATCATCGAGGGTCGCGGGCGGAGTGACGCCTGCCGCCTCGAACATGGCCTTGTTGTACCAGAACACCTCCATGCCGAACTCGAGCGGAATGAGATAGAGGCTGCCGTCCCCGAAGCGATCGTAATTGAGCGCCACGGGGCGGAACTGATCGGTGAGGCCATAGCTGTCGAGAAGCGCCGCCGTGTCGACCATCAGCCCCTGCTGGCGAAGCTTGTCGGCAAAAGGCGTCGCGTCGGTATCGAAGAATTCAGGAAGCTGGCGCGCCGCGGCGAGTGTCTCGAGCTTCTGGAGGTACGACGGACGATCGGGCGTTTCGACAATGTCGAGTTTGAAGCCCGGATGCTGGGCGGCGTACTCGTCGGCGATCTGCCGGACGGTGCTGAGCACCGGACCGTCGGACGGCCGCGACGCCAGCCAGGTGATCTCGCGCGGCACGATATCGCCAGCCGGCGGAATGGCGGGGCTCTGAGCAAGCGCGGGGCTGGCGGCGAGCAAACTCGCCAGGGCGGCCACAAGGGCAAATTTCATGATGTTCCTCCCGTTGTCCGTGCGACCCGGTGTTCACCAATGTCTCACGATGGTCAATCGATATTCTCAATTGTCTCACGTTGTCAATAGCAGCTCGTTCCTGACGTCATCCTGGAATCCATCTGGATTGTGGTCTTCGGTCTCTCCTGCTTGCAAAGCGTTGTCCTTCGTCAGACAAGGACTGGAGGGCAAGCCAACGCGAAATCGCAGAACGGGCCGGGACCTCGCTCAAGACCGTGTCGCGAGTAATTAACCGCGACCCCCTCGTTAACGCCCGCAACGCGAGCGGATCGAGGCAATCATCGGCGAGATTGGCTACGAACCAAGCCAGGCGGCGCGCATGATGCGCTTGCAGCGCTCCGACGTGATCGGCTTTCTCGCCGACGGTGTCGCGACCTCTTCGTCATCGATCGATCTGATCCGCGGCGCACAGGATGCGGCTTGGGAGCGCGGCAAGCAGATGATGCTCTTCAATATCGAGCAAGGAGCGCCGAGTCATCGCCTCGCCGACTCGCAGCTAACTGCCTTCCGGGCCGAGGCCGTGATCTACGCAGCGCGCTATCATCAGGCGGTTAAGCTGCCCGTTTCCTCGGTGCCGCGCATCCTCCTCAACTGCTTCGATCCCGAAGGTCGCCACACCGCGGTAATCCCGGACGACTACAGCCTCGCCCGCGGGCTAGCCGATGTGGTGTTCGCGCGCGGTTTCCGGCGGCCGATATTCCTCAATCTCGCAAGCACAATCGTCGCTGCTGGCCTTCGCGCGTCCGGCATCTCAGATGCAGCCCGCGAGCGCGGCATCGACATGGGGCCGCGTATCCACACTGCCGTGGAGGAGCGCGAAGGAGAAATAACGTTTGTCGCCGACCGACTGCTCGCAAGCCTCATGGCAGAGCCTGAGGAGAACCGGCCCGACGTCATTATCTGCGGTCAAGATATTCTCGCGATGGATGTGTATTTTGATCTGGCTGAACTCGGGTACAAGATCGGCCGAGATGTCTCCGTAGTGAGCTTCGACAACCTTGAGCCGATCGCTCGGCTCCTGAAGCCGGGCCTTTCAACCATGGAGCTTCCTTACTATGAGATGGGGCGAGCCGCCATGCTCGCCGCAATCGATCACCCGCCCCATCCCGAGACAATTCGGCTACCTGGGCGCTTCGTAGATCGCGCCTCCCTTTCCATGGCAGCTGGGGCCTAATTCAGCGCTGCCCTGAGGCCCCCATTGCGACGCTGCACCGCTGTACAGCCTAGCGAGACGGATAGTCCGGAAGTGCTCGCAAGCTTGGATGCTGCCGCTCTGAATTTCGTTGGGAGCGATCGCCCTGTACTCCGATCGGCTGGCCGTGAACTAGACGTTGAGACTTCCTCTTCTCGTCCTCACCGGCCGTCTTGCCGCGATTGGCTTCTGACATGTAGTGCCAGTCGATCTGGTGGTCCTGGGACCAGCGCAGGATCGCCATACTGGTGAACTCGGTGCCGTTGTCGCTGACGATTGTCAGTGGCGGGCCGCGGTGGGCGATGACGGCATCGAGCTCGCGCCCCACCCGCCGGCCGCTGAGTGAGGTATCGGCGACCAGCGCCAGGCACTCGCGCGTATGGTCGTCGACGACGGTCAGCACCCGGAAGCGCCGTCCATCGGTGAAGGCATCGGAAACGAAGTCGAGGCTCCAGCGCTGGTTGGGCTGGTCCGGCACGAGCAGCGGGCGCCTCGTGCCCAAGGCCCGCTTGCGGCCACCACGCTTGCGCACCTGCAGCCTCTCCTCGCCATAGAGCCGCCTCAGCTTCTTGAGGTTCATCTCGATGCCGTGCCGCTGCAGCATCACGTGGATGCGGCGATAGCCGAACCGGCGCCGCTGTGAGGCGACCGCCTTCATGGCCTCACGCAGCTCCCTGTCATCCGGTCGCGTGCTGCGATACCTGACGCTCGATCGATCGACTTCCAGAGCTTCGCACGCCCGCCGCTGGCTCACCCCATGCACCAGGCAGGCGTGGGCCACCGCATCCCGCTTCGCGTCGGGCGTCACCATTTTTTGCAGCGACATCCTTGAGGATGGCGTTGTCCAGCATCGCCTCGGCCAAGAGCTTCTTGAGCCGGGCGTTCTCTTCCTCGAGCACCTTCAGTCGGCGGGCATCAGACACCTCCAGCCCGCCATACTTGGCCTTCCACTTGTAGAAGGTGGCACTGCTGATGCCGTGCTTGCGGCACAGGTCTGCCGTTCCCAGCCCGGCCTCCTGCTCCTTCAGGATCGCAATGATCTGCTCTTCGTTGAACCTGCTACGCTTCATCCGATCGTCCCTTAGCGACGTCGGACTCTACCAAAATCTGGAGGAGATCCAGGGGCTCAGGTCACTGGCGGAGGACGACTTCATCCTGGGTGCCAACGCCAACGGCCGCGACAACTCGCAGACGCCGATGCAGTGGAGCGCAGCGCCCAACGCTGGCTTTACGACCGGGACGCCGTGGATCGAGGTGAACCCGAACTACGAGCGCATCAACGTCGCGGCCGCCGAAGCTGACCCCGACTCGATTCTCGCGCACTACCGCCGGCTAATCGCGCTGCGCACAGAACTTCCCGTCATTGTTGAGGGCCGTTACACCCCCTGGCTCAACGATCATCCGCACGTGATGGCGTATACGCGCACTCTTGGCGGTCGGTCACTCCTCGTGACCGCAAACTTCAGCTCGGCGCTGGTGACCTTTGATGTCCCTGAACCGTTGCAAGGCGAATGGGACACCGTATTAGGACCAACAAGGTCAGGCATCCTAGACTTCCAGAAGTCGCTCGGCCCCTTCGAAGCAAATGTCTGGATGCGAGAGGGCGATTGAGGCTGCCCGCACCGGCGGCTGTGCGTTCGCGGGTGGGAGTTCTATAGGGCGGCTCCTGTTTATGAGCTGGGACCCCTCGTCCGATACGACCCCCACCGGTACTCAATGTAGGCGATCGGGCCCACGGCTTAGGCCGACGACTTAGGCCGACGACCGTTAAGCAGCTGCATCTGGATCACATTCTGCGCGCGATGAACTGCGGAATCTCGATTGCTCGCCACCCGACGGCCTAGAGCTCTGGCCAAGCGCCAAGGCAACATGAAGTGTAGCGACGGCGAAACGCCTTTATCAAACCACCAAGAGAAACTCTCTGTCAGGCAATGGCTTCAGCTTGGCTGTTGGCAATGTCTGATACCAGTAGGCCACTGACGCGACATCGTCCTGCATGTGCAGCCAGCGACCATTGTAGCCCCAACCCAGAGCCTGAATGGTGACCTTGAGGTCGCTCTCAAAGCGCACCGGGTCCATCACGTGGAAACGGTACATGCCCATTCGAAACTGCGTTCTATAATCCGACGTCGGCCGGATCACCTGGTGAAAGCCGGCATAGGGCGTCGTGTAGGTCACATAAGCCTTATCGTGCTTGGGGGTCGGATCGAAGTTGTACGAACCGCCAAAATAGTCCTCGAGTCCGGTTGAGGCGATAGTTGGAAATTGGGTGTCCCCATCCATGAAGAACTTGACCTCGCCCTCGCCCCACCAACCATTGTTGTTCTGCCCCCACGCAAGGTACATGCCGACGAACTGACCTGTCCCCTCGATGCCATCGATCACTGTGTAGTCTGTCTTGTAAGGGATTGGGTTGGTGCGACGGAAGTGTGCGTGGAAGTATGCCACGTCGTCTGGCACTTCAGTGAGCGTGTAGTCGATCTGGTAGTAAAGCGTCATCTGCTCGTCGGCGATGTTGGTCATCGTGATACGGCAGCGTTTGCGGAACGGCATCTCCCAGTAGCAGTTGAACGCACTGCCCGGATTGACGCAGATCGGCAGAGCGGAAACCTGAGCAAACTCGCCCCAGCCGGAAGCAAAGAAATCACCCACCGGCGCCTCGACAGAGGGGACGTCACTGTCGTCCCAGTAAACCCGGAGAATGGAGAAGCGCCAATTGCCCGTGGGGGTCATCCAAATGTGCTGGACGGCGCCTGGCCCCTCAATATCGGCAATGGTCGTGGTCTCACCAGCCTTGATGACGATCGACGGGGAAATCTTCCAGCCCTGACCGAGATCACGAGCCGCGTGCGCCCCGGTGCCTTCGGTGGCCATCGCCGCCTTGCCCTTTTCACCGGTCGGGTTCTCCGCGCAGATCGAACGCGTCTTCGCTTTGGACAACCGTGAGAGATTGCCCAGGTGCATCCCGAGACCATTGAAGCCAGACATTGTGTTAGTTCCTTCTTATTATGCGGCAGCGGTCTCTGACCGCCCATCGCTGTAGAGGTAGCAAGAGACCGCACGGCCATCGCCGAGCATGAAGTCGGGAGGCTGCTTCGCGCATATGGGCATTCGATGCGGGCAGCGATCGAGGAATACGCAGGCGGCCCGATCGCTGGTGCCGATCTCGCCCTTACGCACATGCTCGGCGGGCCATGGAGCGTCAGGATCGGGCCGCGGGATCGAGCTCATGAGGAGCTGTGTGTAGGGATGCTTGGGCGCACCGATGACGTCGCCGGCGGCGCCTATTTCCACGGCTCGACCACGATAGAGCACATAGAGCCGGTTGCTGACCTGGCGGGCTGTCGCGAGGTCGTGTGTGATGTAGAGGATCGAAATGCCGTGCTCGTCGCGAAGGGCACGAAGGTTCTCGAGCACATTGGCGCGCAATGAGGCATCGATCATCGACACGGGCTCGTCGGCGACTATCAGACGCGGCCGCAGCATCAGAGCACGGGCGACTACGATGCGCTGCCGCTGGCCGCCGCTCAATTGATGGGGGTAACGGCCGACGACCTGCTCGGGCTTGAGGCCAACCTGGCGCAACGCGGTGGTGATCCGCTCGTCCTGCTCAGCGCGGCCGCGCGCGATGCCGAACATTTTTAGCGGCGCGCGCAGGAGATGTTCGACTGGATAAAACGGGTTAAACACCGAAAACGGGTCCTGGAACACGGCCTGGACACTTCGCAGGTACCCGCGGGAATGCACCGCGCCAGTGGCCCAGATGTCGGCGCCATCGAATGCGACCCTCCCTCGGACCGGCTTGGTGAGACCGAGGATGACGCGGCCGAGCGTGGTCTTGCCGCTGCCGCTTTCGCCGGCGACGGCGATGATCTCGGGTGCGCCGGTGGGGATCGAGAGACTTAGATCTTCGAGCGCCACGAAGGGGGCCTTGTGGATGCCGCCCCCGAAGGTGACGGTCACGCCCTCTAGGTTCAGCAGGTCAGGCGCGGACATTGTAGGCCTCCGCGACGACATGGCAGGCAACGCGGCGGTGGGGCTCGACCGTTTCGAGCGGCGGCATTACTTCGCGGCAGATGGGCTGCACTAGAGGACAGCGCGGATGGAAAGCGCAGCCGGCGGGCAAATCAAGCAGCGATGGTTGCATGCCTGGAATGCCCGCCAGCGGCCTGGTCTCGTCTGGCGATGGGAGGGACGAGATCAACAGCTGACTATAGGGGTGGAGCGGCCTCCGAAAGAACTCGCGTATGGGCGCCTGGTCGACGAGGCGGCCGGCATACATCACGGCGAGATGGTCGACTGACTGCGCCATCAGGCCCATGTCGTGCCCGATCATGATCATTGCCGCACCAATCTGCGCCTGGACGTCCTTGAGGGTTTCGATGACGACGCGCTGGACCACCACATCAAGCGCACTGGTCGGCTCGTCGGCGATGATAAGCTTTGGCTCGAGCACGATGGCAAGCGCTATGCAAACCCGCTGCTTCATGCCGCCCGAGAGCTCGTGGGGGTAAAGTCCCGCGACGCTTGTGCTGAGGCCGACGCGGACCAGGAGCTCATCGATACGCTTGTTGATGTCGCGGGCCGACATGTCCCGGCGATGCGCGCGAATGGTGTCGGCCATCTGCTCGCGCACCTTGATGACGGGGTTCAGCGCATTCATTGCGCCCTGCGGTATCAAGGCGACCTCGCTCCAGCGAAATTTGCGGAGTGCCCCCTGGTCGAGTCTGAGGATGTCGGTGCCGCCGAGCAGGATCTGGCCGCTGTCGATCATCGCTGGCGGCTTATGAAGTCGCATCAGGGCCAATGCGAGCGTCGACTTGCCCGAGCCGGATTCCCCGACGATGCCGAGCCGCTGCCCGGCGCCCAGCGTTAGCGACAACCCATCAACAGCGCGGGCACGTTCGTTACCGATGGCGTAGGAGACGCTGAGATCGTTGATCGAGAGGAGCGGGGCATCGATCATCGGCTGCTCCTCAGGCGCGGATTAGCGAAGTCGTCGAGGGCGCTCGAGATGAGAAAGAGCGCGAGGAACAGCAGCACCAGGATCAACACCGGCGGCGTCCACCACCACCACATACCTCGGCTGAAAGCTGCATAGAGAAGCGCCCAATAGATGGTCATACCCAGGGTCGGCACATTCTGCGGTCCAAGGCCGAGCACTTCGAGCCCCATGCCCGACAGAATGGCGCCCGACGTTGCGCCCACGAGGGATGCGAAGGCGATGGGCACCATATTGGGGAAGATCTCTGCAAGGAGAATGCGCATGTGGCCCATGCCGCTGAGCCGCGCCATCTGCACATAGGATTGTTCGCGTAGACTAAGGGTTTGAGCACGCACCACGCGGGCGGCGTACATCCATGACAGCGAGGCGATGATCAGCGCCATGCTCTCTACGTTGACCGCTCGCACGGCGGCAGCGACCACCAGCAGGATCGCGAGAGGGGGAATGGTCAGCATGGTGTCGGTGACGGCGCTGATGATGCGGTCGGTCCAGCCGCCGAAGTAGCCCGAGATGAGGCCGAGGAACGTGCCGATGAGAACGCCGATGAAGCCGGCGAGAATTCCCATCTTCAGTGTCTGGGGGGTGCCCGCGATCATCACGGCGATCAGCTCGCGGCCACCGCTGTCGGTGCCTAGCGGATGAGCCCAGGATGGCGGCTGATTGGTGCGCACCGAGATCGGCTCCGATAGGCGGACATCGACGAACATGGGGCCGACGAGGCCGAGGAGCACGAGCGCGAGAAGAATGCCGACCCCCACGCTCATCCGTGGATTAGCGAGCGGGCGCAGGGTACCGCCAATTGTGTTGGTGAGAAATGCGCGCACCTACTGCCTCCGGATGCGAGGATCGAGAAGGGGATAGATGAGGTCCAGGACGAGCACTGAGAGCGCGACCGTAAGGACGAGGAAGAAGGCCACGCCTTGGATGAGGAAATAGTCCGAGCTTTTGAGCGCGTTGAAAAGCAGATAGCCGATGCCGGGGTAGTTGAACGCAACCTCCACCAGCACCGAGCCCGACGCCGCGGTGCCAAGTGCAATGGCAAGTGAGGTGACCTGCGGCAGGAGCGCATTGCGCATTGCGTAACCGAAGAAGATGCGGCGCGGCGATAGGCCCTTGCCTTCGGCGAGCGTGAGGTAGTCCTCACCGAGAACGCCAATCATGGCGCCACGCATGCCAAGCGCCCAGAAGCCGACGCCGGCGAGGACAATTGAAAGGCCCGGAAGGAAGCCGTGGTAGAGAAGGTCGAGCAGACCGTTGAGCGAGAAGCTCGGCGCGGAACCCGAATACGCGCCGCCTAGAGGGAACCACCCCGGCCAGATGGCCAGCACATAGAGAACGATGAGTGCAAGCAGGTAATAGGGGATCGCTGATAGCACCATGAGGAATGGCGCGAAGCTGCGGACAAAGTGCGGAGAGCCGGGCCAGGCAAGCAGCGCTCCGACAACACTCCCGAGACCAAACGCAATCACAGTAGAAATGGCGAGGAGGCCGATTGTCCATGGCAGAGCGGTGAGGATCTGGCTCGTTACCGACTGCGGAAAGTAGGAGATTGAGGTGCCTAGATCGAGCGTAAGCGTATTGCCGACGTAACGGAGGTACTGAACGATCATTGGATCATCGAGGCCGAAGCGGGCGCGATAGGCCGCGACGATGTCGGCGGCGCCTTCGACCTGCTGCCCGCGCGAGAGCAGCTGCTCGAGAACTGCGGCCGTAGGGTCCCCTGGTGCGAGGCGCGGAACGATGAAATTGACCGTCACCGCGCAGAGGACGACCGCGAAGAACATCGCGATCCGGCGCAGCACGTAACTCCAGCTCATGATCGAACTCCGGAAACGTGAGGTGCCGCGGCCGAAGCCGCAGCACCCCCTGGGAGGAGGACTAGTTCCCCGCAGCCTTCTTGACTTCTGTCACCATCAACAGGTCCGTGGCCCACCAGAATCCGGGGTGAACGTAGTTGTTCACCGCCGTCGGCCAGTTGGTCCAGTAGTGATTGTTGAAGCTGGTCAGAAGGGCGGCCTGTACCAGTGGCACAGCCGGAAGTTCCTTGAGCCAGATGGCAAGTGCGTCGTGAGCGAGCGTCTGCATCTTGGGGTCGTCAGCGGCAGTCACCGCCATCGCCTCAACTAGCTTGTCATAGTCCGCGTTAACCCAGCGCGTGCGCGCACCGGTCGCCACTTCGCCGATCGGGGCAGCATGACGGCTATGGTAGAGCTCGAACGTCGCGTAGGGATCGCTGACGCCGCCGCACGACACGTCGAGCCAGGCATTGGCACGACCGCTGTTGAGCGCATCGGTGAACGAGGCGATATCGCTCAGCACGAAGTTCGCGTCGAACCCGGCGCGACGCAGCAGCTGCGTAACGACTGGGGCCATGCGGGTCTGGTCGGCCTCACCTTCACGAATGACGATGTCGACCTTGATTGGATTGCCGGAGGCATCGGCCCAAAACTCGCCGTTCTTCTTATAACCGGCCGCTTCCATAGTCTGCGCCGATACAGCTACGTCGTAGAGGCTGGTGTCGTATTGCGCGAAGAGATCGGCCGCCGCGTCCATATAGGGCTTGAACGGCGGGTAGTCGGGCGTCATCCATTTGGAGGGAACCGTAAGGTTCTCCCACGCGATATCAACGACGGCGTTGCGGTCGATGGCTTGGCTGACTGCCCAGCGCACCTGCGCATTGTCGAAGGGCGCTACGGTGGTGTTGAACGCCATGTATCGTGGGCACGGGTCGAGGTAGGCGTAGGGCGGTTCGTTGAACCATGACGCCACGTCTGGGTTGTTAGCGACCACTTTCTCGAAATTGTCACGACCCAGCACCCACAACGAGTCGAGCTCGTTGGCTCCGGCCATGGCCGAACGGCGCTCTTCGCTGCCTGCTGTGCGGAAGATGACCTGCAGGGGCTCGGGCAACTTCTTGAAACCGCTCGCGGCACCCCACCAATCGTCGCGCCGCTGCCAGATAGTCTCGGTCTGCGTCGAAACGATGAGCTGATAGGGCGAGGTCGAGACTGGGTAGCCCTTGGCCAGATCGAAATTGGAGAAGGTCAGGGGATCCTCGTTTTCCCAAATGTGCTTGGGAACGATCATCGTCGTGCCGTAGATGCGCACGCCGAAGGCATTGAGCATGTAGCGCGGATTGGGCGACGTCAGGGTAATCTTGACAGTGTGGGCATCGACTGCAGCGACGTCCTTGACCCAGGTCTTGGCATCAACCGACCAGCCACCCAGCGACGGGGCATTCGCCTTGAGCATGTTGAGCGTGAAAACCACGTCGTCCGCGGTGAACGGCTGTCCATCGCTCCACTTGGCTTCAGGACGAAGCTTGATGGTGACTTCGTCGAAGGTCGCATTGAACTCGTAGCCTTCTGCCAGCCACGGGACCATCTCGCCGGTCTCGTAGTTGTAGTAGAACAGCGATTCTTCACCGACCTGCTGGAGGCCAGCATGCTGCAGCGTGCTCGGCAGATAGGGGTTGTAGTTTTCGGGCGTCGTGACGCGTTCCGAGATGTTCTCGAAGATCAGTTGGTCTTCACGGGCCACGTCCTGTGCGAAGCTGGTGGCGGCAGTGCCCAGCATAGCAACAGCAAGGATCGCGCCCAGAGCGCCGAAGCGCCGGGTTGAATGGATCAAGATGTCCTCCCTTTGGATTTTCAGGTTGAGCGGAGCCGTGCCTCGTCCATGCGCTTAGCCCGCATGCGCGAAGATCTACGATTCCGATGAGACCGCGGGCGTGCCCGTGGCGCTAGGTCAGGTGGTGTTTCCCGTCGATTGTCCCTCCCCGGTTCGCGGCTTTACGCCGTCATGTGCACTTCGAGCGTCGCCGGCAGCACGATCCGCCGAGGCGGGCCGCTATAAGCTCCGGATACGCGCTCGTTGAGAAGCTTCAGCGCCCCCCGGCTGAGATCAGCCGGATCGACGCCGATTGTAGTGAGCCGCGGGCGTACGTCCTCAAGATCCTTGGTGAGATCGTAGGAGGCGACCGCAATGTCGCCCGGCACGCGGATGCCGCGATCGGCCAGCGCAGCGAGCGCCGCACGCGCCATGCGCGAGCTCGCAAAGAAGATCGCCGTAGGCATATTGTTGCTGTGCCGCTCGAGCAGCCAGCGCACAGCGTCGTGACCTGCCGGAGGCAGAAAAGTGCCCTCATAACGCAATGAGTCATCGATGGGGTGTCCGGCATCGGCGAGGGCATGCTCGAAGCCCGCCTGTCGGATCATCGACATGTTGAAGAAGGATGGGCCGGTGACATGTGCAATGCGCGTGTGGCCCTTCGAGATGAGGTACTTGCCCATGCGGTAGGCGCTGTCGAAACCATCCTGCTCGATGCTGTCAACGGCGCCGTTGGGCAGATTGCCGATGAAGGCGGTCGGCACGGTAACTTTCAGCAGCTCATGCTGGATACGATGCAAAGCGGCGTCCGCGACGATCAGGCCGTCAACGCCGCGCTTTTCGATCATGCGCAGGTAATGAAGGCCGTGGTCCTCCGAGTGACCGCCGGGAACGTCAGTGTTGTAGATCAGCGCATCGAGCCCTTCGCTATCGCAGGCAGTCTGCAGGCCGCGCACCAACTCGGTGTAGAATGGGGCCCCGATATCGGGAATCATGATCGCGATGGCATTCGTCCGGCCGGTGCGCAGACCTTGCGCTTGGCGATTTGGGATGTAGCCCAATTCAGCAATGGCGCGCTCGACGCGCTCCCGCAGCGCCGGTGACACGCGGTCCCTGTGATTGATCACATGGGACACGGTCGTCAGCGACACTCCAGCCCTTTCGGCCACTTCCTGGATCTTGACCATGATGCACACTTATCAGCTGCAAAACGTTTTGCAAAGCGTTTTGCAAGCGACCTTTTGGCGGATCAGGTCTCGGGTAGGGGAGTTGGGCTGAGCGGGCGTTACCCGCCCCTAGCAGCCTAACAGCTACTCGGACGGAGAGGCCCATCGCGCTCAAACTCGTCCCAACCCCGGAGACTGTTAGTGGGTGCATCCGCCTCGCTCGACCGGGCACTGGAGCGCTTCTCAGGCCGCGCCAATCTCCGCTTCCAGACGGCACTCCGCCGTCGCTCCGCGGCCGCCAGGGCATCTTCTTCACGCCAGGTGTCAACGAGTCCTCGGTCCAACACGTCCTCGACCAGCCGAGGGTCGAAGACGTGAAAGGTAATCTTGCGCGCCCGGCCACGCAGGTTAACGGTTCGGGTACCCGCACTCGGCAAGCGGCCATCAGCCAGCCAGCGGCGACGCTCGGTGGCAGTGATCCCGAGGATGTCCTCGATCTCTCGCGGAATGATCGGCAGGTTCTCAAGACCCTCCAGGGACTTCGCGATGTGCGCCGATAGAGCGTAGAAATCGTTGGCGCCCGCGGTTGCCGTGCGCAACGTTAGCTCGCGCGACTTGATCGTCAGCGCCTTCCGGGCCGAGGCTGGCAGCCCGGCGCGAACTTCGAGGAAGACCCCCACGGCTCGGACGGACGAGCCCAGTGTCACTTCCCACGGAAGACTCCAGGTACGAACTAGCTCTGCGACGTCGGTGTTTTTCGGCATAGTCGTCATGATGGTGAAATGGGTTGGTACATCCGGGGTTCAATGAGGCAGATCCGCGCGCAGGCGGTGCCCTATGGCCTTCGGAACGGAATCCCCGGCTGAGACTTGGAGTCGACATGGACCGGAGTGCCTCGTGACAGCCGCATCCGCTGCCTCTCGCTCACGGCGGCCAGACCGCTCGGACTCCGAATCTACCCTTTGTTTCCACTCCCTGGGCTATGCTGCCTCCTGTTGCGGGGCGCAGTACTCTCCTTGGGTGCCGCGGCCCGGACGCATAGAAACCAGGACCTGACCTATGGCCCCTCGAGCTCAGTGGAACGGATACCTTCGCCTCTCGCTGGTTTCCTGCGCGGTCAGCTTGTACCCGGCCATCTCGCCGGCGGAGCGGGTCTCGTTCCGACAGGTCAATCGTGAGACCGGCAACCGGCTACGGCAGCAGCTCGTCGATACCGTCACGGGCAAGGTCGTTGAGAGCCACAATCGTGGGCGCGGCTACCAAGTGGGCGAGGAGCAGTTCCTGTTGGTGCCAGATGAAGAGCTGAAGGAAGCTCAGCTCCAGGCTAGAAGCCGCCCCTTCACTCGGTCCATGCCGACCACCGAGGATGAAGATGCGGCCCCAGCCCCTCTGCAACCTCTAAGCAAGCAACCGAAGGGCGGCCGGCGCAAGACGGAAGTAGACGAACCAGAGCCTGAAGCCCAGGAGGCTGAGCCTGAGGCGGAACTGACCAAGGCGACACCCGTGCCGCGGCCGATCGTAGAGAACACGCACACGATTGAGCTCGACCGGTTTGTCCCGAGAGAAGAGATCGATGCACGCTATCTTCTCGCTCCCTACTATCTGGCGCCTCGAGATGAGATCAGCCTCGAAGCGTACTCCGTCATTCGGGAGGCGATGGCGCATGAGGGCTTAGTCGGGATGGGACGGGTCGTGCTTTCCAACCGGGAGCGTCCCCTGATCGTTGAGCCTATGGGTCTTGGGCTGCGGGCGTTCACACTGCACTACGCGCACGAGGTGCGCTCCGAAGCTGACTACTTTGCCGACATCCGACCGCTTGAGTTGCCGGAGGAGGTCGTCGACGTCACTCAGTTGATCCTCAACACCAAGCGTGAGCACTTCGACCCCACGTACCTTGAAGACCGATACCGCACGGTGCTCGTCGAGAAGCTTCGTGAGAAGACCTCCAAGTTGCCGACAAAAGCCAAGGCGGCCCAGCCTTCAGCTCAGAACGTCATCAACCTTATGGACGCGCTGAAGGCGAGCCTAAGCGCGGCAAAACCGCCAGCCCCATCGAAGGGCCGTGATGGTTCGGGGAAGCGTAGCGATCGCGTGCCATCAACGAGCGCTAAGGCGCGCCGCTCCAAGCGGACGGGTTAGCGGGGCCAACTCTCGCCTGGGCTAAACCGACGCCATCGGATCCGTCATAGAGCTTGCTGGCGGCCAGCGCTGCCCTTGGAGCGCTCACGCTTCAGGTTGTCACTCATCTCGGTACGATCGTCGGGCGGGGATACAGGAGCGTCATCATCGGAGGGCCTGTGCTCAGGATGGTCGCTCTCGATTGGTCGGGTTGTACGGGCCCAAGGCCGTCCGGGCTCACGCCCTTGCTATCGCTTGGGGGTAGTGGATGATCACTCATTGTCACTGTTCCTTTCATGTTGGACCACGCCGCTTCTGAAGGGAGCGGAACGTCACCGAGTACCGCAGCGCCTCCACCGGAGGGATGGAGTGCTCCCACTCTGACCGAGACTCGCCAGTGATGATGTAAGCTGAGCCCGGTTCCAGCACGACGTTACGCCGCTCCCACGATCGCCCCTGAGGTCGTCGAAAACGCATCGTACATGATGCGCCGAAGGAGATGCCGATCACCTCATCGTAGACGGCCTTGTCTTTGTGCCAACCGATGGCTGCGCCCGCCTGGTACTCGGTGACCAACACTTGTTCCAGGGCATCACCACTGAGACCTCCGAATAGCGCGGCCCGACTCCGTAGCGGCAAGAGGAACTGGGGAATCGGCTCTATCGCTTCCAAGCGCTGGGCAGAGAAGTCATACTTCCATCCAAACGAGACAACCCGCCGCTTGCCGGTGAACCGGTGGAACTGAAAGGCCTCGAATGGCAGGTCGCTGATGACGCTGACGAGGCCTGCCGCTTCGTCCCGAGGGATCAGTCGTGGTTCGTAACGCAGTCCCGGCGGAAGGCCGGGATCACTAGGGGTGCCGAACAGATCAGCCATACTCATGCGGCTCTAATGTGAACTTCTCCGCGCAGTTCCACCCCATAGAATAAGGCGGCCATGGGCCTGGGCTCCAGCGTAGGTCGCGTGGCCTGACGTAACGGTTTGCAAACCGGGTCTCGCTATCTTGGAATAGCGGCGGGTCAAGTATTGCGTACCGCCCGTGCTTCTCCTGAGCAGGTCGAGAACGCCCTTAGAGACGGTTCAGCGCGTGAAATATATCTTGCTTGCCGCCTTGCCATGACTGTCGGTTCGGCCATGGCTCAAAATGCCAACGCACCAGGTCAGGATCGCGTCTGCCTGATCACGTTCAACACGCCTGCCGAAGCCGAAGCCGGAGCAGACGATACAGTGGTGAGCACCAAGTATCTCCCGAGGAAGGCCGCCGAAGCTCAAGCCGCCAAGAGCGGGGGCAAGGCCAAAGCGTTTGACTACTCCGACAGCACCCAGACGGTCGCCGGTGTGACATACGTCATTACCAACAACGACGAAGAGCGCGATTTCTGCGAGAAGGCGTTCGACCGATTTAGGCTGACCTCATGCAGCGCGAGAGCCTGGATCACTCCAGCCTCGCGCTGAGGTACCTTTCACGATTTGGTGTCAGGTCCCAGCGAGGAGACGCTCATGGCGTGCTCCAACCGGAATATTTCCTTTGCTTTTCCCTGCGTCTGCAAACGAGACGTCGCTTCGCCAAGGCCTACTATGGTTGACCCCTCCAGAATGATGATCCAGGCAAGGTCGTCGACTTTTGGACCAGCTTGACCCGGCTTGAGTATTTCCACGCGCGAGATTGTCCCGAGTGCCAGCTCTTCAGCTGACGCTGCAAGGCAGGCTTCGGCCTCTTGGTGGCTCCAGGGCGAACGCCGAGAACGCATCATCAGCCCACCCTGACCGTTCCCTTGCGACCCGAACGCTTCACCTAGGAATCTAGTGCCCGTGATGCCGCTAGCGATTTCGCGCGTCGTTGCAGAGGCTCTGTCGGGCAGGCTCGCGTACCCAGGGCTGGCAAAGACACCGACGTCGTTTGCCCGGTAGAGGCAACAGAAATGCAGTTCATCGGCGATGTCGACATAACGCTGCACGCCCCTCACCCCGGGGATCTCGAGCCGCTCTCGTGCATGCTCGTTGGTGTGCCACCCGGCAAAGCGCGCTCGGTCCCCCGCCGCGATGGTGAACTCCGCGAACACTACACCTGACGTCAATCTCCGTCCTCCACTTGGCGTTGCCGGCTGGTGCCCGGCGCGCACCTTTCATGTCGGCGCGGCCCAGCCTATCTGGTCAGCGCGACGCTTCTCCGAGCGGATCATTCTCGAGCAGGATCGGCTTTCCATGGGGCGTCGCTTCTGCTGCGCGCTGCCACGCTTCAGTGAGGTCCTGAATTTGCGCGGGTGTTGCGACGTGCTTGCGCACCAGCAATCCATCCAACGCGAGCAACCATCGCTCATAATAGTCGCTCCCGTCCTGTGCGGCACCAGCAAGCTCTTTGCCGAGAGCCTCGGACCATTCTGACCAGCTGAAGATGCCGCCTTCATTGAGCTTGACGGTGAGCGCAAAGACCTGAGCCTGCCATGGTTCGGCGAAAGTCGCCTCTTGAAGATCAGGCCAGTATTCAGACTGGCTCAAGATAGCTCTCCCAGGCGTCGATGTGCACGTCGCTGCGGACGTCGCCCTGGGGACCCCAAAGCTCCGCTGCAGCGAAGCGTACGGTGTAGAGGTGTTGAGCGGCCGAGCGATCGCCTTCAGCATTGGCATCGGGAAACACGAAGCCGCCGTGCATGGCGACCACCAGTCCCACCTTGCCGCGGGCGTAGCGAGGCAGTCGAGTGTGCCTTGCGGGGTTGATGTTGCGAGCTCGAACCCGGTCGCCGATCGCAAACTCGGGTGACGCCGAGAGTAGTCGATCGCATGGGGTGCCGACACTCACAAGTGTGGCGACTGCTTCTTCGCGAAGCACTCTGCGCGGAGTGGGGCTTGGATCAACAGGGCGCCCCGCGGCGAGATCGGCGACTGTTATGAAGCCGTGCTGCAAGAGGAGGGTTTCGAGCCCCTTGATCCAGATTTCGTAGTAGCTCGACGAATAGTAGTCGGCCGGATGTCGGTTCTCGCGAGCGAACCTGCTTTCATCGATCGACCAGTGGCCCATGCCTCCGGCGGCGATGGTGAGACCCAGGGCCCTCTTTTCCCAATCGGCATGAAACATCGGCTCGTTCGGCTCGGGTGCGACCGGCCCGAAGCCCATCTGTCCGCCAACGTCGTGTGGCCCGTTCATGGCCGAGCCCGGGGAAAGCCGGTGCCGATCATGCTGTCGCGAGTGACCAGCGCGGCAAGCTGCTCTTCGTCCAAGTCATCGGTGTTCGGCGGCCGCTGGGGGATGACGAGATAACGAAGCTCAGCAGTCGAATCCCAAACTTCGATGCGAGTCTCTGCCGGAAGCACGACGCCGAACTCGCCAAGCACCCGGCGTGGATCAATGACGGCCCGCGAGCGGTAAGGTGGTGACTTGTACCAGACAGGTGGAAGGCCAAGCACCGACCAAGGGTAGCAAGAGCATAGGGTGCAGACCACGAGGTTGTGCACGCCGTCGCCATTAAACAGCGCCCTCATATGTTCGCCCTGACGTCCCGAGTAGCCTAGCGAAGCGATTGCAGCAGTGGCATCGCTGCGCAGCCATTGAGCGAAGCTCGGATCCATCCACGCCTTCGCGACCACGCGTGCGCCATTGCGCGGACCCACGCGGGTTTCGTACGTCTCGATCAGGGCATCGACGGCAGCCGGATCGACAAGCCCTTTGCCCACGAGGATGGTCTCAAGCGCCCTGGTTCGTGCCGCCATGGGCGATAGCTCATTATCGTGATGGTGATGATCGTCATCGTGGTCGTGATCGCCTGAGATTTCGACCTCCTCATGTTGTCGCGAGCCAAAACATGCCGACTGGATGCTGATCAGCCTGGCACTCGGCCTGACGTCACCCAATAGCCTGAGACCGCTGTGGTCTCGGGCCGGTCGAGAAAGGCAAACCAGGCATCGACGGCACCGCGCCGCTCTGGGGGAACGAAGAGTAGAACTTCTTCGTAGTTTCTACGATGCGGCGGATCGATTGGGCCGCCAAACTTGCTATAGATGGTGTCCAACTCGACCTTCACGTCCAGGTCGACAAGTCCTGCGCTAGCGAACAGACGCGGCAACGTCTCGGGAGGACACCGGCCTATCGCCGCTTCTATGATTTCGTCCATTGCTCGCTGCTGCTCGAAAGGTGGATCGGCGACACAAGGTAGTTTGTGGAGTGCTGAGATCACGGTCCCGCTCGGCTTAGTGACGCGCCGAAATTCGCGGACGACCTGTTGGGGATCAGGAACAAAGTATAGGACGAACTGAGACCACACCACATCGAAGGATGCATCCGGGAATGGCAGAGACATCAAATCCCCCACCTCGAATGTCGCGTTCTTCACTCCATCGGCTGCCGCCATGACTTGCGCGTCTGCGACGTAGGCTGGGGTGTAATCAACACCTACGACGTCGGCCTGTGGATAGGCACTTGCAACTTTGCGGGAAACCCATCCCGAGCCGCAGCCTGCATCGAGGAAGCGCCCGCCGGGTGCTAGCCTGATATGCTGAAGCGGGCGATCACGGGCGTGCAAATCGGCCTGCCGTTCAAGGCGCATGCTTTCGACCGGTGAAGCCAGCACGTAGTCTCGGGACATTCTTCCCCCCGGGGAATGAACGGACGCTACCGAAAACTGCTTTCAAGTCATCGATAGCATGTACCCGACGGCAAGAAGCGTCAATGTTCGCGGAGCGTCAGGCTCCGCTGATGCCAGCCGGCGGGCGTAACGGTTTGAAAACCGCACCAGACTATCGTGAAGTGCGGCGGATCATGTCTTGCGTACCGCCGAGACCACCCGCGCGGCAGCACGCTACTAAGTAATCCGCCGCAAACGGCGGCCGACTTTTGCGTCTGGCACATTCCTCGGTCAGGCGCGCGCTTCGGCCTGTACGACCCCTCCCATCCCCTGCGTGCGGTCCTTCTGCGCTTCCAGTCGCTGCGCCAGAGCGCGACCACCCGGAGCATGAGGGCCAATATACGCCGGTCGGCGAACGAGCCCCTCGTCGGGGTGGACGATATCGATATCAGCCCACAGGATGGCCCTGCACGGCTTGAAGCAGATGGTGTCCCCTCGAGCGACGGTAACGAGTTCATCGGGGCCAATAACATTCTCGGCGATGAGGCGACGGACGAGAGGCGGAACCGGAGCGTGGCTATTTCCGCGAGCAGTGTAGGTGCGCTCCCCGACCCTCGAGGTCGAGGAGCCATGGAGTTGAATGGTAATGGACATGAAAATGCCCTCCAGCAAATGATGTTGATGCTAAAGCGCATAGTGTTGGCCGCAAGTCCAATGGGGCATGTGGTCCTACTTGCATCATTTAGAGAGATGTTCTTCTGATGCTCGGCGGGTCCCTGCTCTTCAAGTGCCACGAGGGCAGGCACCAGAGGGCAGTCTGTCTCCATACATTGGTAAAATTCGGAGATTGCTGACACCATTTGCCCCGGCAGTGGAGCGATGTCCCTGATGTGACGGACTAATCTGCCCTCGCCACCCAGACCGCCGGCGTCGTTTGGCAGAAAACAGGCAGCCTCAAAGTGTGAATCGGCATGCAATTTTGACCCCGTAGACGGGAGGATCGGCGTCCAATTTTGACCCCCCTCGTGAAGTCGATCTGCGACCATCCGTTCGTTTTGGCGAGCGGGTGGAGAGGGGATGAAGTCAG